>Ga0209185_1001413_pt1 | contig 21087 bp, 9 predicted proteins | sample SidtaG_2_FD_187425 | JGI IMG/M metagenome (GOLD analysis project Ga0209185, IMG submission 187425) | Marine algal microbial communities from Sidmouth, United Kingdom - Sidmouth_Asex2 metaG (SPAdes) (version 2) | ecosystem: Host-associated > Algae > Red algae > Unclassified | place: Sidmouth... | reverse complement strand
GCTTTTTGTGTAAGTCCTGATAACTCAAAATCTTTTTTAAATGACTGATAATCCATTTTATTTTTGATCACAAAGTAATAGACTAATTTATATCTATCCTATATGCGGTTGCTCGTATGGATACGAAGCTTTAAAGGGTCGCTCCAATTTAATCCACTCAATATCCTCTGAAATCTGCAATTCGCTAAATGCGCCTGCTGCTGCATAGATATCATAGAATGGCACAGCATTTTCATAGGGGATCACGTCCTCTACTGGAAGCTTTCTTATGGTGGTTGCTTCAGCTATATAGCTTTCTATGTACTGCTTTAAGTAGTTGCGAAGATTCTCATCGCAGGCATAAACAAATGTGCCTCGAATCCCTCTGTACATCATCGTTTTATAGATATTTATGATGTATGATTTCATAATAGAAATATCGGTTATGCCTCCTTTGCCTTTTTTGTCGTGATAATTTTCAGGTATAATGACTATCTCTTTAAGTACTGGATCAAAAGTTATCTCATTTCCAAATATGATAGCTGCATAATTAAGATCATAGCCTTGTGTGGTATGAATACAGCCTACCTCTTGGCTCGCATTTTTAGAATTTATCCAATTGCTTGCTTCTGTATTCCATTTAAAATTGACTCCTTGGATCTGTATGTCAAACTCTTTATAGTCCTTATGAGTCACTTCTTTCTGTGATACCCATGGCCAAGAAAACCCTGCAATTATTCTACTGAGGCCATGTTCAACATCCTTTTGCTGAATCAAATCTCTCATGTCAGAAATAGAATCAAAAAGTAAGAGTTCATAAGAATTAGAAGAAAAGGGCTGTACATCACTCTCTAAAGTTACATTCAAAAGTTTATCAACAAATGATATATAATCATTACCGCCTTTGACTCTCATTTGAGATGCAAGCTGAATAACTTGAGATTGATTGACAACCTTGTCAAAATCTGCTTTAGGTATATCAGTTGGCTTGATACTCTGTTGAGGATCATAAAACAGGATATGATTTTTGCTTTGCTTTAGTACCCAATCTAACTGAGTTCCTTGCTTTCCTAACCCAAGTTTTTCATTAGCTGCATCATAAGCGCCATATCCTGTTAGATTTACCCGCCTTTTCAGCCTATGAGCTTCATCAACTAATACAACATCGTAGGACTCTTTGGCTAATCCATTCGGGCCAATGACCATATCTGCTTTCAAGCCTCCAATTTTTTTGAACACTGATTTCAATGTATTCCTCAACGAAGTCATTGGAACCACCAATGCCACTTTAGGATTTGGATATTTTTTCTTTAGTGCAGCGATTAAATTAATCTCATCTGGATTTTCAGATTCATCATAATCAAATAGATTATCAATGTCTGTAACAAGAAGCTTTATAAGAAAGATAGCCAAAATAGTCTTCCCTGTACCTGCACTACCTTTGACAAAGATACTTTTGTAAGTACCGGTAAGTATGGTTTGAATAATCTCTTTGACAGATTCATACTGTTCATTAGTCAATGACTTATATGGAGAATATTTAAAGAGATCTGAATTATCGATTTCCTTCAAACTTCTAATGGTGATCTTTTCTTCTTTGAGTTCTGACCAGATGTAGTTGAAGAGATTTAATATTGGTCTTTCTGGTAATAGTTGTGATTTGCTAAACCAGAGTTCCCATTTTGTAATAGATATTTGCCATCTCCAGCCATGTAGCTGATCAGATTGGATTCAATATCCAAGGCGGCGGACTTATTGAATTTATTAGACGTAATGAGGTGTAGCTTATTAAGCTTACTTCGTTGTTTATTAGCTAAATGGTTTTGAAGTCGGCTGATCGCATTAGTAGATTCACCTATATATGCTTCGCCTAGTGTATCATCGCTAATGATATAGATAAGTGGCCACAAGTTTTTTACCCATAGGTTGTCCTCAAGATTTTTAACAGACTCTTTATCAAAGGTATGTTTTGAAACTTGAAGCGAATCTATGAAAGATTCTATGGTCATAGTTGATCATATTTTGTAGCCGTACCTTTAGACTTATTAACTGGGTATTTTATAGCGTTTAATTTTATCTTATCTAAGATGATGGTTTTGACATCAAAATCATACTTATCAGCGAGTAACAGAGCAAAGGAGAAGATATCAGCAAGCTCTTCTTTGACTTTATCAATATTAGCATCATCATGGTGTTTCCATAAGAATTCTTCTAATAGCTCTCCTGCTTCTATATTGATAGCCAAAGCTAAGTCCTTAGGATTATGAAACTGTTCCCAATCCCGTTCGTCTCTGAATGCCTTCAGCTTACTTAGTACTATATCTAAATCTTTCATTTTGATAACTAAAGTTGTAAAGTTCGTAAAATTTATTTCTGTTTTTGATATTTCACTTAGCTATAAAATAATGAGCCATTTTTTATTCGCTTTGCTATTTCTATCTTGAAAAACTTGGGACTTATTACCTCTATCGAATCAGCATTAGCCAAAATCTTAGATTGCAATTCAAAATTAGGAATAACTTCTATCTGAAAGATGGTGTAATCTTTATGTTCTTTGATCTTAACTTGACTTTCATGTATAGGCTTAGTCTTTAAATAATATCTCTGAATTCCATGAGCCTTTAATTTTATTTTTGTCTTCTTTTTGTCCTGAGGTGTCGATACACCTACTAGATTCTTTGCGTATAATTTTGAATCAAAGCTCTCTTCTGTTACATAAGGCTTGATGGATTCTTTGACTGAAAGGATTCTATCCATACCTAAATTTGTGATTAGCTGCATATCGTGATCCCAGCCAATAAGGAACCAACGGCTATTGTATTCTTTGATTAGATAAGGGCTTATTGTTCTCAGATAAGCCTCTTTTCCAAACGGTTGATAGTCAATTGTTAATACTATTTTTTGAGCAATAAAGTCTTTTAATACTGTCAACCACTTTTGTCCTTCTATATTTGTACTACTTTCAAATTGAATGATACTTCTATCCCTTACCTTTCTTTTTATAAGATAGGTCTCGTCTATTCGGGTGACCAACGATTCTAATTCGTGATACTGAGAATCTCCACTAAGATCTTTAAGAACGAGTAAGGCCTCATTGAGTTTATCTATGTCAGATCCGGATAATTTAGTTTTAAATATTTCAAAATTCTCATCTTCGTAGTAATAACCATCTGTTTTATCATAGACTATGGGGGCTCCAAAGCCTATTCTATCATCCTTCATGTACTTCAGGTCATACATAATGGAACGGCGGCTCACGCTTATCAATTCTTGAGGCTTATTGGTTTTGAACTCAACATACTCCGTTACTGCATTAGAGCATTCATTTATAAGATCTTGTAAAGCATAGTCTTTATTCTTAGACTTTAAACACCTGTCGAGTGTTCTGTATCGAATTAATGCATGATTATTAGTTGCCATAGTATTTTATAAGTGCAGATCCATTGCACCTTTGAATGTATCATTGTATTGTCAATAAGTATTACTCAAACTCATAAAATTTTCAAAATGGAAAATATAGAAATTATTCTTATATGTCTTTCAATTCTGGTACTAATCGGATTGTTGATACTACTTTTCAGAAAACCGGAGAATATTACAAACTACTTTACGGACTTGAAGAATGATCGCTCGAATCTTAGTCAAGCACTAAACGGCTTGATTATAGAACATTTTAGCTCAAACCGGTTAGAATTAGCTAAAAACATGGATAGAGTATTAGATCAATTAGGTGTCAATCTGAATTCAACAAAAGGTGCACAAGACGAATTAGTGGTAAAAGTCAATAAGAGATTTGATTCTTTTCTTGCTAATTCTAACATGCAACTTCAGACTATCGGTAAGAGCCAATCTAATCAATTAGCTATATTCCAAAAAGAGCTGAAAGGCTTGACTGATAGTAATGAATCTAAATTCAACTCCCTCAGAGAATCCTTGTCAAAATCCATGTCAGATATTCGATTAGATATGAATCGAAAGTTGGAGTCCATACAGTCGGATAACTCAAAGCAATTAGAGAAGATGAGAGAAACGGTAGATGAGAAGCTTCATAAGACCTTAGAAGATAGATTAGGGAAGTCTTTCGAGCTAGTCAGCAAGCAGCTGTCTGAGGTCCAAAAGGGATTGGGTGAGATGCAAAATCTTGCCAATGGAGTAGGTGACTTGAAGAGGGTACTCTCAAACGTAAAAACTCGTGGTGTTATGGGTGAGATTCAATTGGCAAATATTTTGGAGCAGTTACTGACACCTGATCAATATTCGGTCAATGTTGCAACAATACCTGGTAGTCGGTGCCATGTAGAATTTGCCATTAAACTGCCGGGTCGTGATGAAGATGGTAGTACAATATGGCTCCCAATCGATTCTAAATTTCCAATGGATAGATATGAACAGTTGCAAGATGCATATGAGACGGGCGAGAAGGACGATATTCATGTAGCTCAGAAAGCACTTTTTGATACAATCAAGTCAATGGCGAAGGATATCAAAGAGAAGTACATTGCACCGCCTCACACCACTGATTTTGGAATTCTATTTTTACCTACAGAAGGACTATATGCCGATGTGGTCAGAAATTCAGAATTGTGCCATAAGCTTCAGCAAGAGTATAAAATTATGCTTGCTGGACCTACGAATCTCTCAGCCTTGTTAAACTCCTTGCAAATGGGATTTAGATCCTTAGCCATTGAGAAACGATCAAGCGAAGTTTGGAAAATTTTAAGAGCTGTAAAATCTGAGTTTGGCGAGTTTGGAAAGGTATTAAATAAAGTACAAAAGAAGCTGAATGAAGCAAGTAATACCATTGATAAGGCAGGCGTAAGGACAAGAGCTATTGAGCGAAATTTGAGAGAAGTAGAAGCTCTCCCCGTAGGGTCTGATGAGGTCAAAGAACTTCCTTTTGATGATGGAATCGATTTAGAAGACTTTATGGTAATTGAAGATGCTTCTAATTGATCATTTTTTATTAGCTTGTGGAAACAACTTAAGCCATAACTTCCACTATAGAGTTATGGCTTTTTTTTTATCATTTTGAACAATAGTGAACAATGGCAAAGCGAAAAACATTGAAGAAAAAGCAGATCAAGCAATATGATCACAGTGACAAAAAAAGAGTTAACAACCCTCCAGTAGGTCTCGTAAACGAAAGTCGAGATCCAAGTGACGGAGGTAAAAAGATCTATGCCTATGATCCACACATAGATCCATCCTTACAGTTTGATCAAAATACCAATCGTGTAGAGATAGAGAAAATCATAGACAATGGACTATCGTCTATTGCAGAGATGGAAGGAATCATAAAATCTGAAAAGTCAAAGGAATTTGAAGATGAACTCAAACAGATAAAAGAGAAAGTCAATGAAGCTAAGGAAGCTTTAAAAGAACTCAAGAAGCGACAAGAACCCTTTCTCAACTGGGCAGGCAAAGCAGAGAATACCTCTTTTGAAGTACCTACCGTCTCACTCCATGTACATGAACGTATAGACCCCATGCGTATAATCGAGCAAATGAAAAAGAAAAATGGAGAACCAGGAGTTCAGGGCTCATTATTTGAGCAAGATCAAAAGCCTCTTAGAGAAGCTATAGAGTTTTATAAGCACAAAGAAGGATGGACTAATAGAATGATTGCTGGGGATAGCCTTTTGATAATGAACAGTCTATTGGAAAAGGAAGATATGGGAGCCAAGGTTCAGATGATATATTTTGATCCACCTTATGGTATAAAATACGGCTCTAATTTTATGCCTTTTACAAATAAACGAGATGTAAAAGATGGAAAAGATGAAGATTTGTCAGCTGAACCGGAAATGCTGAAAGCTTTTCGTGACACATGGGAACTAGGCATTCACTCATATTTATCTTATATAAAAGATAGATTGATTCATTTCAAAAGTCTATTGAAAGATAGGGGAAGCGTTTTTATGCAAATTGGTGATGAGAATATTCATTTGGTTAGAGCCTTATTAGATGAAGTATTTGGTAGTGAAAACTATTGCAGAACTATTCCATTTGTAACAACTTCTGGATTTAAATCAAAATTATTAACGAGAACTGAAAACTATCTTCTATGGTATGCGAAAGACATTGAAAAAATTAAATACAACCAGTTATACGTCCCTAAAAAATTTGGTTCCCAAGACTTTTCAGTATACAATAAAATAGAAGATAGCTCAGGAAATCGTAGGACTTTAAGTAAAAAGGAATTTCTACAAATTAATAGCATAGATAAAGATCTCAAGATATATAGAGTAGATAATTTAAAATCTCAAGGTCAGAACGGATTTGATTTTGAATTTAATGGAAAAGTTTTTAACCCAGGAAAAAGCAAAGTGTGGAAGACTCATCAAGATGGAATGAGAGTCCTTCAAAAAAAGAATAGAATTCTTGAGACGGGAACTACTTTAGGATATGTGAGATACTTCAATGATTTTCCATTTCAAGAGCTTAAAAATATTTGGACAGATACAATTACAGGTAGCTTCACAGAAGCTAAGAAGTACGTAGTTCAAACTAATACAAAGGTGGTAGAAAGGTGTATTTTGATGACTACTGACCCAGGAGAATTAATATTTGACCCTACCTGTGGAAGTGGCACATCTGCCGTTTGTGCTGAAAAATTGGGAAGACGATTTATAACTTGTGACACTTCTCGTATCGCAATAACGTTGGCAAAAGAAAGACTAATATCAAGAACCTATGATTTTTATAAGTTGCAGGATATTTCAAACTCAATCAGCTCAGGATTTCTTTACGAAAAATCGCAAAGAATAACTTTAGGTAGTATTGCTAATAATGAAGAACCTGAAACAATACACCTTTATGATAAACCAATTATTGATAAAAATAAAATTAGAATTACTTCTCCTTTTACTATCGAATCTGTTCCAGCTCCAACGACTTTGTCCATTAAAGAGTCTGGTGACAATAATTTAGATAATGAAGATCAGTATTATAATAATAAAGAAACCATAAGACAAGATGAATGGCAACAAGAATTGCTTAGATCAGGGGTAAGAGTAAAGGGTGGTGCAAAAATTGAATTTAGCAGAATGGAAACATCTACAGGTACGAAATACATTCAAGCAATAGGTGAAACTGAAGGAGAAAATTCAAAGAGGGTTTTTATTATATTCGGGAAAGAGCATGCTCCTATGGAGCAAAGACAAGTAGAATTGGCACTTGATGAGGCGGATAGCATGCGTCCTAAGCCTGATTTAATCTTATTCGCGGCATTCCAATTTGATGAAGAAGCTGCTAAAGATATAGATGAGACAAAAGCCAGCTACCAATTATTAAAGGTCCAAATGAATATGGATCTTCAAACCAAGGACCTTAAAAAGAAGCAAAGTTCAAATGAAAGCTTTTGGTTGATTGGTGCTCCCGATATAGAAATGAGGGATGGTGAAAGTAGAGATATGAAAATAGTTGAAGTCAAAGGATTTGATTACTATGATCCTCGCAAAGGAGAAGTCAATTCTGGAACTTCTAAAAATATAGCAATGTGGATGCTTGATCCAGATTATGATGGTAGAAGCATTTTTCCTACACAGATATTCTTTCCCATGTCTGGTCTAAAGGATGGTTGGAGCAAATTAGCTAAGACCTTAAAAGCAGAATTAGACGAAGAAAAAATTGAGGCATTTAGAGGTACGGTTTCCTTGCCATTTAAGCCAGGTGCTCAAGTCGCTGTTAAGATCATAGACGATCGGGGCATTGAGAGTCTTAAAATATTAAGATCATGAAGCAGATAGACAAGCTTATCATCACATCTCCTTACAGAGAACCTACTCAGCATTGGAAATGGATAGAAGAAACGGAAGAGTTCAAAATCATCAATGCCAGAAGGGAGGCAGGTTACTTGATCAATGATCCTCGAAAGGGGACTCGAGGTTCTAAAGAAGTCAAGTTCGCAGAGGTTAATAAGATAAGAAAGGCTATGGCCAGATGGGAAGCAGATGGTATGCCGAACATTACAGGAGTTACAAAAGCTTTGTTGACCTTTTGGCATGAAAAAGAAGTTAGGCGTTTCCCCTTTTTCTTCTGTCAATTAGAAGCTATTAAGAGCATCATATTTCTCAATGAAGCACCACCTGCTTATATAACAGGTATAGATATAGAAGGAGATGGAGGCCCATTCATCAGATGGTGCAATAAAATGGCGACAGGTAGTGGTAAGACAATATTAGCTACGATGCTTGTAGCCTACAATATAATAAACAAAGTAACCTACAAGCAAGACACAAGGTTCAGCAAGAATATTTTGGTCGTAGCACCAGGCTTGACAGTTAAGTCAAGACTGCAAGTCATCAATCCGACATCTGAGAATAACTACTTTGACGAGTTCGGTGTAGTACCTCCCACTATGATGGACAAGTTACGACAAGGAAGACTTAAGATTATCAACTGGCATATGCTCGCCTGGAATACACAAGAGAAAATAGATAAGAAAGTAGCTAGTGGTCAGCTCCGTAGTGTGGATAAGAGACAGCGTATAGAGATGAGCGATACTGCTTACGCTAAGATGGTCTTAGGCGACATGGCCAATGCCAAGAATATACTTGTCATTAACGACGAGGCACATCATGCCTGGCGTACTACTCCTGAAAGTAAAGTAGGAAAAAAGAAAGCTGATGAAATAGATAACACTATCTGGATAGGTGGCTTGGACAAGTTACATAGTAAGATAGGTATATTACGCTGCCATGATTTATCTGCCACACCATTTGTCCCTACTGGTAAAAAGTCAAATGACGAAGGATTGTTCTCATGGATCATCAGCGACTTCGGATTAAATGACGCCATAGAAACTGGCTTAGTCAAAACACCAAGGATAGTCGTCAGAGAGGATGGAAGGGTCAATACCAAAGAACTGACACCAAGGTTATTTCATCTCTATGAAGAGCCAGATGTCAAAACAGATCTCAATCAAAAATCCATTCCACCTGAGACTCCTCTACCTGATTTAGTAAAGAATGCTTACGAGTTATTAGCCTTAGACTGGTTAGAAACTAAAAGGGACTGGCAGAAGGAAGGTAAGAAAATTCCACCTGTGATGATGACTGTCGCTAACCTTAGTATTACTGCAGAAAGGATAAAGAGTCACTTTGACCAAGGTGATTGCTCAGTGAAAGAAATATGTGTCAAGGAAAAAACTTTACATATAGATGCCAAGACTTTGGGTAAAGCAGAGAATGAAGACACTGGACTTACAGGTAGCAAAAAAGAAATAGCTGAGCAACTTAGATTGACGGTTGACACTGTCGGTAAGAAAGGAAAACCAGGTGAACAAATACAAAACGTAATTTCTGTAGCAATGCTCTCAGAAGGATGGGATGCTAATAATGTGACCCAGATTATGGGATTAAGGGCATTCACTTCTCAATTATTGTGTGAACAAGTCGTGGGTAGAGGCTTGCGTCGAGTAAGTTATGACTTTGATGATGACGGCATGCTCCCACCAGAGTACGTAAATATTTTTGGAGTACCCTTTACTTTAATACCACATGAAGGCGGAGGCGGTGCCGCTCCGACCACGAAACCAAAATTTGCCATAGAGCCCACCGTAGATAAACTAGATCAACGCATTATCTTCCCTAATGTACTGAGGATAGATACTGTGTATAAATCATCTCTGACCTTGGATCACAGTAATGTGAAACCCATAGAGATAGATCCTGCAGATGCTATTGAGGAAGTAGAGTTGGCAGGTGTAGTCTCAGGCAAACCAAGTGCAGCAGCAATGACTGACATAGACCTCAAGGAGCTAGATGAAACTTATAGACTACAGACATTAATCTTTAAGGTGGCATCTAAAGTCTTTGCAATGGAGAAAAATGCTTGGCCAGGGAATCAGCATGCTTTCTTGGGGCAACTGTTTAAGATCACAGAAGACTTTATCCATTCTGATAGAATAGTCATAAAGTCTGACTTATTTAACAATGATCCACTGAGAAGGAAGATTCTATTGATGTTGAATATGACCAGAATCATTCAACACTTCTGGTCAGCACTCAAGACACAAAATGCTGAGAAGTATGAACCTATTATTGACAAAGAAAGACCTCAGCTCAGTACAAGTGATATGCCTACATGGTATACTTCTAAGAGTCATAAGGCTCATAAGAAATCACACATTAATCATACTGTATTCGATTCTTCCTGGGAAGCTAATAATGCTGACATACTAGAGCACAGTCCACTGGTTAAGAGCTTTGTTAAGAATGATCACTTAGGATTTAAGGTTAGCTACAAGTTTAAAGGTATAGTAAAAAACTACCTGCCTGATTATATCGTAGCACTTGAGAATGGAGACTTTCTGATCCTCGAAGTAAAAGGTCAAAACACTGATGAAGTTAGAGCTAAGTTTGAGTTTCTTGAGTTATGGGTCAAAGGTGTGAATGACATGGGAGGGTTTGGAAAATGGCACTGGGCACCTGTATTTAATTCTTCGGAAATATACGATGTCCTCAATAAGTACCCAGTCTTTCCTAAGGAAGCCTTTCTTCCTCAGAAAGATCCATTGCCAACTGAATCAAAAGCGATCATCGCAACACATGTCGGTGAATATTATGAAATAGAATTGGACGTCATCAAACAGCAAAAGAATGTCAAAGGAATGATAGATGTTGTCATCAAAGGGTTAGTAGAGAAAAACATGAACAGCATCTATGAAACTATTCAAACAGCAATGTCTCAGCGAGGTGAAGAAGAGATATTGGAACAAGATGAATTAAAAAGAGTCATTTACTCAAGCCTTGACGGTATGGCTCCACAAAGCATCGAGAAGTATAAAATGAGGGTTAGGAATTGGTATTCTTTTACCAAGAAATTAGATAAACTGAGTTTTGACTATCTTACTTCAGCAGAGTATATGTATGATACGATGACCCAGTTTCGGTCAGATGATTATTCTCCTTTTATTGTTCAATACGCTAGAGTGGTAGAACACGAATTGAAGACTCGATTGTTTATTCCTTTTACTCTTTATCAACAAGCTCAACCAGGAAGATTAATTGACGCATTTGGTGAAGATCTTGACCATAGAACTACATCTATTTTCGCTAAAATGGTCATATATGGAAACACCCATTTTACTCTTGGTAATATGACCGCCATTTTATCAATGGCAAATAGAACTGATCTGATTCAGCGGAGTCCTTTAATGGAAGAGTTCTACATGTTTTTAATTGAAGAGTATGATAAAAATGTCACACGGCCTGCTTTTGTGGATAAACTCAAAGATTTAAAAGACAAGTATAGGAATGTGGCAGCGCATACGGGTAAGATGTCAAGTGAACAGGCGAGGGATTGTAAGATGCTGGTGGGAGAGTTATTGAATCAGGTGATCGGGTTTGGGGAGAAAAAAAATAAAGCAGAAGGAGACACTTTATAAAAATATTACTTTGAGCTACTTTACAAAAATATTAAAGCGTAATCAGCTATCCAGTCACGATGGAAGACCACTTTGGCAGTACAATCTAACAAAGATAGATTTCGAAGACCTAAAAGAATACATTAAAACCACTTCGCTATATTCTCTTAATGATAAGGATGCAAGCATTTACTATGCTGAGTGGTGGAAACATGAGTATGCCGGAGGTTTTCCATCAAAAGAAAGAATATTTGATTCTCTTAATAAGAAATATTTATATTCGGATGACCATCAATGGTTTTACAGAAAGGCTAAGCATGGAGGAACATCCTTAGGTATTACATGGATTAAGGGTCAAAATACTCAATACTTTCGTTCCCTTTTATTACAGGGAGGATTACCTATAAAGCAGATTGAAGCAAATGGTGGGGTGTTTCTAAAGTTTTTAGAAATTATATTAAAGCTACAACCTGAATGTATTGAAGATTTCTCTTTGAGCGAATCTATTGTAAGTATTCTGCCTCCTTCAAGTCGTAATGATAATATCTATGACATCTGCTTTAAAGTAGTAAGCCATATAATAAATCAAGACAAAGGTGCCATAGAAAAATTAAGAGAAACTTCACCAGGTATTGCAAAAATTATTGATCACTTATTAACGGTTAAACTAATTCCGAAAGATAGGTTAGCAAAGTCTCAGAATTTATGGATACTAAATACAAAAAATAATAAAGCTTCCATTTATCTAAAGATTGGTTTGCGTCCATCATATAGCGCTCAGAACCTAGGCAATTTACTTGAACAAGAATTGAATAAAGATAACTACCAACTGTTTATAGACGATAATCTTATTTGTAAATTCAATCGGATGCTGAGTGGGAAATATAAGACTAATATATTTCCTCACAAACGATTAGAATGGCAGGAGAAAGGTACTTATCCAACAGTATCAGTTTATACTGAAGATGATGCATGGGATTTAAAGAACTTCATTCACACTTTACCAAGTCTTAAGAAGCCTAGTCTATGGGCCAAAACCGGGGAAAATGCATGGAGGTATATAAAAGGTAATAATTATTCAGGAACCGAAGCTACAATTTTGTATACTCCTGATTGGGCATGTAAACAGACATCTTCTTCAATAGATCTCTTCGAAGAACCATTTAAGTGGTGTCAGTTTGAAGGTGAAATTCAATTAATAAAGGATGAAGATATTAGAAGCTACTTGTCAGGTGTTACAGCATATGAATGGATAATCGAATCTGATAAACCGAATTGGTTAAAACGTTCTAACATGACAGTAGTACGCGGTATTCCAAGAATAACGTTGTTTAATGAAGAAGGGGCAATAATTCCTAATACAGAGGCCAAAATTTTCTATAAGAGAGAATCAGAGGATTCGTCTGAATGGATTTCTTCAAACGACATTAAAACCATATCGCTTGGTGTTAATAGAGTAAAGATCCAAGTTGGAGATGTTATTTCTTATGACAGCTTTTACAACATTGAAATGCTAACTATTGACCTAATTAAAAACTCATTACAATCTACTGAGCTTATTGTTCGTAACTTAGAGGAGTTCACCTTCGAACTGAAAACATCTGATCAAGTATCATCTGAATTAGCTTCTCGAAATACTTATAAGCTTCGAGTAAAATCCGAATTTTCTAAAGTTCCAACAAGTATTAGAGCAAAAGTCAGCTATGGAAATCAACGAAAATTGATCTTTGAAATAGACGCTCCTTTCGAAGGACTAGCATTAATAGATAAAGATGGTTCCATAGTCGTTCCTCAGAGTAAAATTTCATGGTCAGATCTGACAGGTATGAGGGTGTTAAGTAAAAAAGGAGACAAAGATTCAACATCAATAATTTTCACAAGTCAACTGCGGCCACAAATCATTATCCGAAGTAAGCTTAATAAAAACATCCAACCTCTATTATCATATCGTGACGAAATTCAAAGATTGTTTTCATTATCTAATATTATGCAATATGATAATATAGTTACGTGTCAATTAGCTTCAGATAGTCATTACTCCCAGTACAACATATCAAACTTTGATTTAACTATAGAGCCAAATCCAGTTGATAAATACACTGTCGAAATCCCTGGAAACAACAATAGTCTAACACTTCAAGCTATTCCTCTAAATTGCACGACTGATGAAATTAGATTAATAGAACTCAGTAAAGAATTAAAACCAAAATTAGGGTATATAGAATTGAACAGTTTTAGTGAGCTAGTATCAAAAACAATTGGTGAAGAGTATATTTATACAATTCCAAATGACTCTATGTTATCAGAAGTAATTGTGTGTTCTTCAATTGAAAATGAACTCAGAATAATGCCAAGATATTTTAATCTTAATGCTGATCCAGGAGGGCCAACAAAAGATGAACGTATTTCTGAATATCATTCTAAATACGAGAAGCCTGGTTTTGTAGATGATATATGGTCTGAGCTTCTATCCTATTTTAATATTTGCAATCAAAACGACCTTCCTTTTTCAACCTTAGATCAGATAACAGCTATTTCACGGAGCTCAAGGGTAGCTGCAAAAGCATTCTTTCATTTAGGGCTAAATTATACTGATCTTGAAGAATACATACAAATTATAATTCCAAAACTTGAAAGAGATCTAGGATTTGATTTTCACTGGATCTATTTGAATGATTGGGAATATGGACTAGGTGAAACATCAGAACATTGGGGCTCTGATTATCACCAGTATTATATAAAGTTAATTAGCAACTATCTAAGTAATTGTGGTTTAAGAAAATTACTACTTTACATGAATAAAGTGAAGGTTTTATTTGACTCTCCCTTGCAACATTCAGACCTAATGAATATTCGCCAAAATTTAGGTGAAAAAGTAATGAGTGAATTACCAAAAAAAGGAATACCAAGAATTGCTGACAACTATCATATCCCAATAGAAAAGAATAAGACAATAAAGCTCTTATTACATTCACCTGTCTCAGTTGCAGAGTCTATACTAAATAGAAATATAGATCATCCAATTTTTGGAGGTGATGACAGAAGTTCGACCGTCAGACGTAATATTCAGTATGCAAAATATCTAAATCCTAATTTATATAAAAGAATCATACTCCAGGTACTACATAAATTAAAGAAATGAAATTTAAAGAATTTTATAATAAAGTTGAAAATAGACTCATTGATTCTATTTTATCACTCTGGGCTACTGGAGATAAAGATATGCAAGAGTATTTAAAGGTATTGTTCAAGGATGAACCCATAATTTCTGAGGTAGTCTTTCAAGGCACATTCCCTTGGGAGCCAGCAGATATGCAGTTTGAAGATTGTACTTCAATCTTTAGCTCTAAATTCATTAAGTGCCTTGATTCAATTAAAAATGAAGACTTTAGATTTCCTATAGATAGGTATCCTTATAAGCATCAAGTGAAGAGCTGGAATGGATTAATCAATGACAACAAGTCTATTGCAGTAACGACAGGTACAGGCTCAGGAAAAACAGAGTGTTTCATGCTTCCGGTACTTTCCGATTTATATGAAAACTGTAGAAATCAAGTAGGAATTAATGCTATCTTCCTCTACCCTTTAAATGCGTTAATAGCAAGCCAAAAGAAACGTATGCATGCTTGGTGTTCCGCTCTTGATGGGTTGAATTATGCTCTACTTACAGGAGACACTCCCAATAAAGAAAGTAATAAAGACAAGAAGAAAAAAGCACTGCCACAATTAGTATCCCGTGATCAAATTAGAAATAGCCCACCTCAAATATTATTTACGAATCCAACTATGTTGGAATATATGCTTGTTAGGAATTCTGATGTTCCTATCCTAGAAAAGTCTCAAGGTAAACTGAGGTGGATTTTATTAGATGAAGCGCATACACTTACTGGCTCAAAGGCATCTGAAATGGCTTTGTTAATTAGAAGAGTTGTAACAGCTTTTGGTGTAAATGTAAAAGATTTAAGATTTGCAATAACTTCTGCAACTGTAGGTAATGGAGATACAGACATCCTAAAAAAATTCATGTCTAATCTATGTGGAATAACAAAAGACCAAATTCATGTAATTGAGGGTTCTCGTATTCTATCGCAAGTCCCTAAGGGTTCATTACCAGAAACACTAAAAGGAATCTCAGAGCAAAAACTTAAAAATCTAAGGACAAACCTAGTTGAAGGCAATGCGCTAGGACAATCCGAAATAGGAAAACTATTGGGAATTGAAAAATCCGAAAATCAGCTTGAAATATTAGACAAGATTTCAGAAACTGAGGTAGCCGGTAATAATTTATTACCGCTAAGAGGTCATTACTTCACAAGAGGAATAGGCGGTGTATATGTCTGTACGAATACAAAATGTATTATACACGAAAATCAAATCGTAAATAGGCAATTTGGTTCTATGTACACAATCTCAAAAAGGAAGTGTACTTGCGGTCATCCTCTTTTAGAATTAATTTCCTGCCGTAATTGTGGGCTGCTATTACTCCAAGGAGAGAAATTATCTAATATGGATGGTACAGAACGAATTATTCAAAAAACGTCTGTTGGATATGAAGCTTTTTCATTTGACGAAGAAACAGAAGAACATGAAGAAGAAGTAATCCAAAATGGGAATGAAATACAATTACTTAGAAAATCAGCTAACCAAAATTTACGACATGAAGATTTTGTAACATGTGATATAAATGCAGATAATGAAATAATAGCTGGTAACAAATTTTTGATTATTGATGATTGTCATTGTCCTAAATGCGGTAATCGAAATCAATATCCTATTCATTTTAGAATTTCATCATCATTTACAAATCGAATATTATCAGATTTGATCCTGGAGCAAACCGAAGCAATACAGAATCCAAATTATAAGACTTTGTATAATGGTCGGAAGTATATCTCATTTACAGATAGTAGACAAGGTACAGCTAAGATATCGGCTCTTATAAATATTGATAGTGAAGGAGACTGGATAAAATATCACGTATATCACGGTCTTCTTAAAAAAATGAAAGAGAATGCAGTTAATTATTCAAAGGATGAATTAGAAGCACAAAAAACATATTTAGAAAATCAACTCAAAAATGCTCCGCCTGCATTTAAAAAAGACTTTGAAATCAAGCTGGATAAAGTTAAGTTAAATCTTAAATCAGGTCCTGGTTCCAACTTATCAAATAGTCGTTCTCAATGGAAAGAATTTGTTGATAAGTTAATTCAAAAGAAAGATAGTCAAATATTGTTCACCAAGGTCGCTAAAGGACAACTAAGAGAATATGTTGAATTTTATATTAAGGCACTTATTTTTGATAATTATTCAAAAAGACTAAATAGAGAAAGATCACTAGAGAATCTAGGACTAATAAAAATTATTTATCCTGGCTTGGAAAAATTAACAGCACCGGAAATAGCTAAAGAATTAGATTTCAGTAATGAGGAATGGGTTGATTTACTCAAGATATCTTTAGACTATTTCATACGTTATAGAAACCATATTGTTTTAGATGATCGAGTAAAAGTATACACTTCAAAAAAATACTATCCCCGTGACATATATCCATCAAATACTGAAATAGAGAATGTTTCGAAGTGGTTAGTTTATAATCCAAATTCTGTAGTTAAATCAAGATTGGTTTTACTTATCTGTGCTGGATTAGGATGGCATAATACAGATGAAATTGATACTACTAGAGAAGATCAACTTGAAAGTTTATTAGAAAAAATATGGAGGACAATAACACACAGTGTCTTAACTAAAGACGGAGAAGGATATAGACTTGATTTTTACAATAAGACTGAAGTTGAATTAGCAGGGGATGTTTATTTATGCCCAGTGACCAAAAGACTTATAGACACACATTTTAGAGGATATACACCTTGGATCAAAGGTACTTTAGACCCTCAGAATATATCAAATTTTAAAATTGATGAAACATTCAAACATCGATTTAAACCATACCCCTATCCTTTTCATGAAAATGATAATACCCCAATTACAAAGGAAGATATAAATCTTTGGATAAGTTCTAATAGTGTAGTAGCTAGAGAAAAAGGAATTTGGAATGACCTTCATGAACGAATATACTCAAAGGAAAAATTATACTTGGCTGGAGAGCATTCAGCACAACAAACAAAAAAGCGATTATCTGAATTGGAAGAGCAGTTTGAAGACGGGGAGATTAACGTTTTAAGTTGTTCAACGACAATGGAAATGGGAGTTGATATTGGAGGTATTTCAGCTGTAGTAATGAGCAATGTTCCACCAATGCCTGCAAATTACTTACAAAGAACTGGTAGAGCCGGAAGAAGATCAGAGAAGAAATCCCTTGCATTAACATTCTGTGCACCAAATCCAATTGGACTAAGAGCCATGGAAAATCCCAAATGGGCACTGGATCATTCAATTGCTCCTCCAATCTTAGCTTTTGATAGTAAGAGGATTATTGAAAGGCACATCAATTCACTTTTATTCGGTATATTTATAAGGCAACAAAAAGATGCAACTGCAGGCTTAAACATCAAGGAAAATCTAGAAACCTTTTTCTTAAATCCAACCAATCCAATAGGTTATCAATTTCTGTCATGGTTAGAAGGCGATAACAGCGATTTAATTACAGTACCAATTAAAGACCTGATTTTTAATATACCAGACTTTGAGAACAAAAAACCTAAAGACTTGGCAGCTAGAGTTCATAGGGATTTTAACCTTATAATTGCAAAGGTTAGAACTGAGATGGATAATTATGAAAATAAACTCGAAGATTTAGCTTCCAAATTTGGTGAAAATAGTCCTGCATATAAAGCAGTAAATTATGCAAAGAGACAATTTGAACATAAGTTCACTTTAAATTATTTAGCTGAGGAAGGATTCTTGCCAAATGCAGGTTTACCTACTGGTATAATAGAATTTGAGAGAACGACCTTATCAGATCTGAAAAAGAAAACCCCAAATTTTGTTAAAAGTAATCCAAGTTATACTGCAGTGAGAGCATTAACTGAGTTTGCTCCAGGCAATAATATATTAATAGATGGGTTAAACTATAATTCGTCTGGTATAATTCTGAAAAATACATATGGGGCAACGGCAGATAAGCTAATTGTACAAGCTTGCCAAAACTGTGGCTATCAAAGATCAAGCACTGCAAATAGTGATATTAGTGATCCTTGTGAGAACTGTGGTGACTCAAATTCTTTTGCTGGAATAAAACTAGGCGATAGCGCGGGATCCTTTACCGAAATAGTTGAACCTGTAGGTTTTTCAATTGATTTGTATAGTACACCTGATCGTGTAATCACGCCTCGAACAAATCCACAATACTTGGAACCGTTACTATTAAACATCTCTCCTTGGCAAGATGAACAAAATCACATAATTGATTTTAGAACTGATCAGTATGGTCAAAATACAGAGATATTATTTTACAATAATGGAGAAGGTGAAGGATATAGTCTTTGCCTAGATTGTGGTCGAGTAGAACTTTCAGATGCAGCTTTGGACGGCCATAATAGATTAAGAGGCGGAAAAGATAAAGACGGAGAAAGTACATGTACCAGTACGAATATCAAGTCCAGAATTATACTTGGAAGTAGATTTAGAACAAACTTTACCGAGATAAGAATTAAGAATCAGGATGGTTTATTTGTTAACAACAAAGAACTACTTTTTTCTCTGGGAGTTATTTTTACAAAAGTACTTGCATCCCATTTGGCTATAGAAGAATCAGAGTTAGGTTTTGGGATCAAAAACTATAAGGACTATAAAACAATTTTTATCTATGATACGGCTAAAGGAGGTGCAGGTTATGCCTCTCAGTTTAGAATATACACAAAAAATATATTAGCAGAATCTAGAAATAGACTCTCAGGCTGTGGATGTAACAAAGCTTGTACTAAATGTTTGATTGATAGATTTAGTCAATGGCATATCCAAGATTTGAATAGAGATGTTGCCATAAACTGGTTAGAAAAAGCATTGTCTATCCAGCTTCCACCTGATCTTGTTTCTGAGAAATTAGAGGCTAGTCTTATTTTTGGTTCATTAGCAGATGAGATAAGACGACATAATTATTTTTATGGGATTAAATCGGTCAATATTCATGTTAATAATAAAATATATGATTGGGATATTAATAATCTATATTGGATTGATAATTTATTGAGAGATAAGATTAAGTTGAATTTAATAATTGAAGGACAATTAAAATTTAAGAATATTCAAGATAAATTAGCTATTCATATTTTGGCTAATACTATCCAATTAGTAAAAGGATCAAATAAAAAGACTGGTAAATATTTGAATCATTTATCATTGGTCCTAGAGAATAATAGGATTATTGATTATGTTTCACAAAGCGATTATATAAATCTATGTCAAGATTGGGATACAAGCTTTGATTTAAATGTGTTTAGAATTAATGGTTCTAAAATAAACTACGAAAAATTGGATCTCCCTAAAATTTCTGATCATCAATTATTTGAATCTAGAATACAATCGTTTGGTTATGGTAAGACAAGTAATGATCTTGCCGGTATTTTTATGAGCAATCTTGATAATCGAAATGCCTTTATGGATGCAATAAAAGGCAAGTCATACAAGGTGTCATATTATGACAAGTTTAATCAATCAGAATTTTCTCTAAGGATACTTTTACAGTTCCTTGATCAATTATCAATTCTATGTGGTTTTGAGTTAAATTCTTGCTTCATCCATTTGAAAGAAGAGTTATTTAAAAGTCATTATCCTAACTATATCATTCATAATTACCAAAGACTTGAAGACTATGAAAATGATGCCCAAGTAATCTCAGATGATTTCAATTTTAGTTTACAAATCGAGAAAACAAATAATTTACCACATTATAGATATTTTGAATTTGAGTCATCAGAGAATTCCTTTGAAATTAGAATTGATGGCGGTATAAGTCATGGGCTAAAGCCAATTAAATACCTAAGGTCAGAAGATCTTACTTTAACAAATGAGCTATTTGAAATTAAAAAAGATGTTGATTATGATATTATTTATAATGTTAGTTTAAACAAATAGTTTATCAATAATTCTAATGTATAAAACAAAAGTTTACTTAATCAAAACTTTGCCTTGCACTATTAAATCTAATGTAACTTGAGATGTGTACGTTATTATTTACAAATATTAGTAAACTATGGATGATTAGAGTTATGATAAGCGCTATAGCCTATATAAGCTCCGCTTATCCAAAGGTGACATTTTGGAGAATAAAGATGTACTCAAGATGTTAGTGCAAAAAAAAACAGAAGAATCATTTGCCAAATAAAGCTATAATATGAATATTTTGAAGAAGAAAATTAAATAATAAACAGATAAAAAATCAACAAATGACTTTATACAATTGCGATAAATGCGGAAAAGACATCGGACTTAATGAAGGCTATGTTTCCATCACATATAATGTAGAAATGCTAAAAAAAGACATGAAGACCCTGCAAGATCATATCGTGGTGGCGCAGTCTGATCTTGTGATGGTACTTTGTGGCCGATGTGGCAATCAGCACCAAGCATCAGCTATGGGAGAAGCATTAAAGTTGAAAAATCGAAGTGTAGACTTACCCAAAATGCTCCCAAGCTAAAATTAAATTATTCCTTTAAATATTCACTTAGCGTCCAGCACATTGATGGTGGAGAAAAAGTCAAGGCTGGCTCGACGATAGGAGAGCCATTCATTTTAGCCTTTACTTTTTCGTAAGCATCAATAACTTTGCGTCGTGAATTTT
>Ga0209185_1001411_pt1 | contig 21105 bp, 12 predicted proteins | sample SidtaG_2_FD_187425 | JGI IMG/M metagenome (GOLD analysis project Ga0209185, IMG submission 187425) | Marine algal microbial communities from Sidmouth, United Kingdom - Sidmouth_Asex2 metaG (SPAdes) (version 2) | ecosystem: Host-associated > Algae > Red algae > Unclassified | place: Sidmouth... | reverse complement strand
CGCTCGTCTGCGCGGCGTTCAACGCCGACTTCGACGGCGACCAGATGGCCGTGCACGTGCCGCTCTCGATCGAGGCGCAGCTCGAGGCGCGCGCGCTGATGATGTCGACGAACAACGTGCTCTCCCCGGCCAACGGCGAGCCGATCATCGTGCCGTCCCAGGACATCGTCCTCGGGCTCTACTACATGACGCGCGAGCGGGTGAATGCCAAGGGCGAGGGCATGTCCTTCCAGGACGTCGCCGAGTGCCAGCGTGCCTACGAGAGCGGCGTGGCCGACCTGCACGCCAAGGTCACCGTGCGCATCATGGACTCGGTCGAGAACGAGTCCGGACGCTGGATCCGCCAGTCCGTGCGCGTCGAGACCACCGTCGGGCGCGCGATCGTCTCGGACATCCTGCCCGACGGCATGGAGTTCGCGAACGTCGACTGCAACCTGACCAAGAAGAACATCTCCAGGCTCATCAACCTCTGCTACCGACGGCTCGGGCTCAAGGAGTCGGTCATCTTCGCCGACCAGCTGATGTACCTCGGCTTCCGCTACGCCACGCTCGCCGGCGTCTCGATCGGCATCGAGGACATGGTCGTGCCGGACGCCAAGGGCACGATCATCGGCTCGGCCGAGGCCGAGGTGCGCGAGATCCAGGACCAGTACGCGAACGGTCTGGTCACCCACGGCGAGCGCTACAACAAGGTCGTCGACATCTGGTCCGCCGCCAACGACCAGGTGGCCAAGTCGATGATGGCCGGGCTCGGCACCGAGAAGGTCGTCGACCGGGAAGGCGAGACGGTCGACCAGATGTCGTTCAACTCGATCTTCATGATGGCCGACTCCGGTGCCCGTGGTTCCGCCGCGCAGATCCGCCAGCTCGCCGGCATGCGCGGCCTGATGGCCAAGCCCGACGGCTCGATCATCGAGACGCCGATCATCGCGAACTTCCGCGAGGGCCTGAACGTCAACCAGTACTTCATCTCCACGCACGGCGCGCGGAAGGGACTGGCCGACACGGCGCTGAAGACGGCGAACTCGGGTTACCTGACGCGCCGTCTGGTGGACGTCGCCCAGGACATGGTCGTCGTCGATCCGGACTGCGGCACGACGGCGGGCCTGACGATGAAGCCCGTGATCGAGGGCGGCGACGTGGTCGAGGCGCTGAAGGAGCGTGTGCTCGGACGCGTGGCGGCCGTCGACATCCTCAAGCCCGGCGACGACAAGGCCGTGCTGCAGCCGGCCGGCACCTTGCTCGACGAGGCGATGGTGGACGAGCTCGAGGCCGCCGGCGTCGACGAGATCATCGTGCGCTCGGCGATCACCTGCGAGGCCGACTACGGCGTCTGCGCCGCCTGCTACGGGCGCGACCTCGCGCGTGGCCACGTCATCAACATCGGCGAGGCGGTCGGCGTCATGGCCGCCCAGTCGATCGGCGAGCCGGGCACCCAGCTGACGATGCGCACGTTCCACATCGGCGGGGCGGCGAGCCGGTCGGCCGCGGCGTCGAGCGTCGAGTCGAAGTCCAAGGGCGTGGTGCGTCTCTACAACATGAAGGAGATCACCAACAAGGAAGGCCGGCTGATGGCGGTCTCGCGTTCGGCCGAGCTGTCGGTCGCCGACGAGGCCGGTCGCGAGCGCGAGCGCTACAAGATCCCGTACGGCGCCGTCATCAACGCGAAGGACGGAGAGGCGATCGAGGCCGGGACCATCCTCGCGACCTGGGACCCGCATACCCACCCGGTCATCACCGAGGTGGCCGGTGTCGCGAAGTTCTCCGACTTCGTCGAGGGCGTGACGATCAAGGCCGAGGTGGACGACATCACCGGCCTGACCGACATCGTCATCACCGACCACAAGGCGCGCGGCGGCACCAACAAGGACCTCCGCCCGATGGTCAAGCTCGTCGACAGGAAGAGCGGCGAGGATCTGAACTACGCCGGCACCGAGATCCCGGCGCACTACTTCCTGCCGCCCGGCGCGATCGTCGGACTGCAGGACGGTGACGAGGTCGTCGTCGGCGACGTCGTCGCGCGGATCCCGCAGGCCTCGTCGAAGACGCGCGACATCACCGGCGGTCTGCCGCGGGTCGCGGACCTGTTCGAGGCGAGGAAGCCGAAGGAGCCGGCGATCCTGGCCGAGACCAACGGCACGGTCAGCTTCGGCAAGGAGACCAAGGGCAAGCAGCGTCTGGTCATCACCGGGCCCAACCAGGAGCACTACGAGGAGCTGATCCCGAAGTGGCGTCAGATCAACGTGTTCGAGGGCGAGACGGTCGAGAAGGGCGAGACGATCGCCGACGGCGAGCCGAACCCGCAGGACATCCTGCGCCTTCGTGGCGTCGAGACGCTGGCCGCCTACCTCGTCCAGGAGATCCAGGACGTCTACCGCCTGCAGGGCGTCAAGATCAACGACAAGCACATCGAGGTGATCATTCGCCAGATGCTCAGGAAGGTCGAGATCGCGAGCTCCGGCGACACGCGTCTGCTGCGCGGCGAGCAGATCGACTTCCTGCGCGTCAAGGAGATCAACGAGGCGATGCTCGCCGAGAAGCCCGATGCCGAGCCCGCCACCTTCGACAACCTGCTGCTCGGCATCACCAAGGCCTCGCTCGTGACCGAGTCGTTCATCTCGGCCGCCTCCTTCCAGGAGACCACGCGGGTGCTGACGGACGCGGCCGTGCGCGGCGCGCGGGACGATCTTCGCGGGCTGAAGGAAAACGTCATCGTCGGGCGTCTGGTGCCCGCCGGTACCGGTCTCGCGTTCCACAACGAGCGCCGGAAGCGCCGTACCAAGCTCGACATCGACGAGGCGTTCGAGCAGGTGCTGGTCGAGGAGAACGCGCTCGCCGCGGGCATCCTGCCGGAGGACGCCTCCGAGCTGCCGCCCGGCGTCCTCGACGAGTCGGTGACCGCCACTGCCGCCGCGGCCGAGGCGGGGGCCGAGGGCGAGGCCGGCGGCGAGGCCAGCGCCTGAGGTTCGCCCCCGGGCGGATCCGCGTGATCCGTCCGGGGAGTCTCCCGGGGACACCTCGTCGGTCGGCCGCCGCCGGGGCGTCCCGCCGTTCGCGTTGCACGACCGCAACCTGTATCCGATCAGGTCCTCGTCGCACGGATCTTGCTGCCGTGGGTGACGACCGGACCGTTCCCGCCCCGTCGACACGCTGACCGCCGGACGGTGGTTCCGCGACCGGGCGCGCGGTACTCATCGGGGAATCGAGGCGCATGGGCGTGCGGCAAGGGGTGGCATCGACGAACCTCGCGGACGTGCGATCGGATCGCGAGGAGGCGGCCGCGCACGCGTTGCTGCACGACGCGCCCGACATCGAGCTCGGGTCGTCGGAGTCCGCTCGCGCCATCGCCACCACCGCGTCACCGGATACGGCTCGAGCCGTATCTCGGGCCACGACCCCGGCTGCGCCCGCGGCCGCACCTCCCGTCGCCTCCCTCGTGCGTCGGAGCTCGCGAGGGACGTCGCGTGTCGCCGCGCCGCTGTTCTTCCTGCTCGCCACGGGTGCCTGCCTCGGGCTCTCGACCAACCTCGCCAAGCTCGCCGGCAGCGCCGGTCTGCCGCCGCTCGCGTTTCTCGCCTGGTCGGTCTGCGGCGCGAGCGTGGTGCTGTTCGTCCTGGCCGCGGCGCGCGGAGAGTTGCCGCCGCTGAACGGACGCACGGCGGAGTACTTCGTCCTGTCCGCGTTCGTGACGGTCGCGGCGTCCAACCTGATCTTCGTCTCCGCCACCCCGCGCGTCGGTGCGGGGTTCGTCGCCCCGGTGGCGGCGTTGCCGCCGCTGCTCACCTACGTGGGCGCGCTCGCGCTCGGTCTGGAACGCTTTCGCGCGGGTCGTGCGGCGGGCGTCGTGCTGGCGCTCGGCGGTGCGGCGTGGATCGCGTTCGTCGAGCTCTCGGTACCGGACGCGGCGACGTTCTGGATCGGGCTGACGCTGGTCGCGCCGGTGTTGCTCGCGATCGGCAACCTCTACCGCACGTCGCGCTGGCCGCCGGGGCTGTCGGCCGAGTCGCTCGCGCCGGGCATGCTCGGCGCGTCGGCGCTGATGCTGCTCGGCGCCGGGCTGGTGCCGCATTCGGCGTTCTCGCTCGCCGTGCCGACCGACAGGATGCTGCCGAGCCTGCTGGTGCTTGCCCAGACGGCCGTCTTCGCCGCGCAGTTCGTGCTGCTCCTGGAGCTGCAGCGACGCGGGGGCCCGGTGTACCTGAGCCTGATCGGCTCGGTCGGTGCCCTGGTCGGCGTGCCGGTGGCCGTGCTGCTGCTCGGGGAGCGCCTGCCGGCGGGTTTCGCGCCCGGTGCGCTGCTGATCGGGCTCGGTGTCGCGCTGCTCAACACGGGAAGAGGACGGCGTGCGCGACTCGCGTCGGTCGCGGGCCGGGGACGCGGATCGCGGCGGCGTCGCCGACGCCGACGGCGCACCGACCTCGCCGGTTTCGGGACGTCGGCCCCGGCCCCGCCCGTCGAGCTCGGTGCCGCGACGGTGTCCCGGACCACCGCGGTGCAGCCGGATTCCCGACGCCGTGATCGACGTTCGACCCTGGCGCGTCCGGCCTGAGCGAACTCCGGCCCGGGCGAATTCCGGCCTGGGCAGGTTCCGGCCCGCCGTCCGGTCGGGCGTGCGCGACCCCGTGGCCGACCGACGCCGGAACGGCCGCCGGAGCGGAGCGGCGCGAGGGTGTCTCGCATCGCGTCCGGCACGTCTCGTGCCTCCCGGCTCGCTCGCTCGGTGAGCCGTTGACACCCGCGCCCGTCATCCCTACAATTCGGCGGCTTGGCGAGAGGTCGGTGCATTCCGATCCGGCGCCACCTTCACCCCTTCGATTTTCCGGAACCGGCGCCCGTCGCCCGTCCCGCTCGACAACGGTATCGCATGGCGACGATCAACCAGCTGGTCAGGAAGCCGCGCAAGCGGAAGGCCGAGAAGTCCAACGTGCCGGCCCTGCAGGCCTGTCCGCAGAAGCGCGGTGTCTGCACGCGCGTCTACACGACGACGCCGAAGAAGCCGAACTCGGCCATGCGGAAGGTCGCGCGGGTGCGCCTGACCAACGGCTACGAGGTGACCTCGTACATCGGTGGCGAGGGACACAACCTCCAGGAGCACTCGGTCGTGCTGATCCGCGGCGGTCGTGTCAAGGACCTCCCCGGCGTGCGCTACCACACGGTGCGCGGCAGCCTCGACACCCAGGGCGTGGATTCGCGCCGGCAGGGTCGTTCGAAGTACGGCGCCAAGAAGCCGAAGTCCTGACCCGCTAACCCGATCGCCGTCCCGATTCGTTCGCGCGCACACGCTGCGTGAGCGTCCCAATCTGCAAGAGCCGAACGCATGTCACGTAGAGTCCAGGCCCCCAAGCGCGATATCCTGCCCGACCCCAAGCACGGCAGCGTCCGCCTCGCCAAGTTCATCAACATCATGATGCTCGACGGCAAGAAGGCGGTCGCCGAGCGCGTCATCTACGGCGCCCTCGACGTCATGAAGGAGAAGGGCATCGCCGATCCGCTCGAGGCCCTCGAGCAGGCTCTCGAGAACGTCTCCCCCGCGGTCGAGGTCAAGAGCCGTCGTGTCGGTGGCGCCACCTATCAGGTACCGGTCGAGGTGCGTCCCGTGCGGCGCAGTGCGCTGGCGATGCGCTGGATCATCGACGCGGCCAGGAAGCGTGGCGAAAAGTCGATGACGCTGAAGCTCGCGGGGGAACTGTCCGAGGCCGCCGAGCGTCGCGGCTCCGCCGTCAAGAAGCGCGACGACGTGCACCGCATGGCCGAAGCCAACAAGGCGTTCTCGCACTACCGCTGGTAAGCCCTGCCGACAGCCGTTCGTCCTCGAGGCGAGCCGTTCCGTCCGGAGCCCTTCCGGATGCGAGCGTCTCGCCTCGTGTCGTTGGGGCGCGCCGTCCGCACGGGCGGGTGACGGTCGTGCGGTGGAACGACGGGGCCGCCGACGGCAACGCACGATCCCGAGGTCGTACTTCAGCGACCGACGGTGCCCTTCTCGCGAATCGAGTCGTCCGCCGCACGGCGTCGGGTGACCGGAGCTGTCCGAACCGTGTCCAGAACCACACCCCTGTCGCTGTACCGCAACGTCGGCATCATGGCGCACATCGACGCCGGCAAGACGACGACGACCGAGCGCATCCTGTTCTACACCGGCGTCTCCCACAAGATGGGGGAGGTCCATCACGGCTCGGCCACGATGGACTGGATGGCGCAGGAGCAGGAGCGCGGCATCACGATCACGTCAGCGGCGACGACGTGCTTCTGGAGCGGCATGGACGGCAGCCGCCGCAAGCACCGCATCAACATCATCGATACCCCCGGCCACGTCGACTTCACGATCGAGGTGGAGCGCAGCCTGCGCGTGCTCGACGGTGCGGTCGCGGTGTTCGACGCGGTCGGTGGGGTCGAGCCGCAGTCGGAGACCGTCTGGCGTCAGGCCAACAGGTATTCGGTGCCGCGCGTCGCCTTCGTCAACAAGATGGATCGCATCGGCGCCGACTTTCCCCGGGTACTGGTGCAGATCCGCGAGCGGCTGGCGGGCTCCCCGGTCGCCGTGCAGCTGCCGATCGGCAGCGAGGACGACTTCCGGGGCGTCGTCGACCTGGTGCGCATGCGGGCGATCCTCTGGAACGAGTCCGATCAGGGGCTGACCTACGAGGAGGGCGACATCCCCGCCGAGCTCGCCGGCGAGGCCGCGAGCCTGCGCGAGACGATGGTCGGGGCGGCGGCCGAAGCCTCCGACGAGCTGACCGAGCGCTACCTCGAGGACGGCGATCTCGATGCCGGGTCGATCCGCGAGGGGTTGCGCGCGCTGACGCTCTCGAACGACATCGTCCCGGTGCTGTGCGGCTCGGCGTTCAAGAACAAGGGCGTGCAGTCGCTGCTCGACGCGATCGTCGACTACCTGCCGGCGCCGGACGACGTCGCGGCGGTGGAGGGCCTGGCGCCGGACGAGTCCGCCGAGACCCGCCCGGCCGACGACGACTCCCCGTTCGCGGCGCTGGTGTTCAAGATCGCCAACGACAAGCACGTCGGCTCGCTCGCCTTTCTCCGGGTCTACTCCGGCATCGTCAAGACCGGCGACATGGTGTTCAACCCGCTGCGCGGCAAGAAGGAGCGCATCGGGCGCCTGCTGCAGATGCACGCGAACAACCGCGAGGAGATCAAGGAGGTCCGTGCCGGCGACATCGCCGCGGCCGTGGGCCTCAAGGAAGTCGGCACCGGCGACACGCTCTGCACGCAGAAGGCCCCCGTCGCGCTCGAGCGCATGGAGTTCCCCGAGCCGGTCATCAGCGTCGCGGTCGAGCCGCGGACGCTCGCCGATCAGGACAAGATGGCCGCGGCGCTCGACCGTCTGGCCAGGGAGGATCCGTCGTTCCGGGTCGCGACGGACGAGAACTCGGGCCAGACGATCATCAGCGGGATGGGCGAGCTGCACCTCGACATCATCGTCGATCGCATGAAGCGCGAGTTCGGCGTCGAGGCGAACGTCGGCAAGCCGCAGGTGGCCTACCGCGAGACGATCACGAGGTCGGTCACGGCGGAAGGGAAGTTCATCCGCCAGACCGGCGGCACCGGTCAGTACGGGGACGTGCGGCTGAAGCTCGAGCCGCTCGAGCGCGGCTCGGGGTTCGAGTTCGCCAGCGAGATCGTCGGTGGCATCATCCCGAAGGAGTTCGTGCCGGCGGTCGAGCAGGGTGTCGTCGAGGCGCTCGCCAACGGCGTGCTCGGCGGATTCCCGACGGTGGACCTGCGGGTGACCTTGACGGACGGCTCCTACCACGAGGTGGATTCCAACGAGATGGCGTTCAAGATCGCCGGATCGATGGGCTACCGGAACGGCGTGATGGAGGCCGGCGCGACGCTGCTCGAGCCGGTCATGCGGGTCGAGGTGGTGACGCCCGAGGAGTACATGGGCGACGTGATGGGAGACCTGAACCGCCGCCGCGGGGTCGTCGACGGCATGGAGGAGCAGCCCGGCGGCAAGGTCGTCCGTGCCCATGTGCCGCTGGCCGAAATGTTCGGCTACTCGACCGACCTCCGTTCGGCGACCCAGGGACGGGCCGTCTACTCGATGGAGTTCGAGCGCTACGACGTGCCTCCGAAGGCGGTCGTCGACGGCGTGCTCAACCGCTGATCGCCGATCGGTGACCGCCGGTCGATGACTCCGGTCGAACCCGCGGCCGCGGTTCCAGCCCGGCTGCGGCCCGGTTCCGGCCGCGCTCGTGACGGCGTTCGGGGTGGTGCCGGACGGAGGACGTCGGCATCGGTCGCGGGTAGATGGACGGTTCCCGCGACGGTTCCCGCGACGGTTCGCGGGTTCTCCGCCCGGGTCTCCCGTTCGGGCGCCGGATGACGTAACATTCGCACCCCGCGACGTGCGCCCGACCGGTCTCCGCCGACAGGGCGCGCTCGCCGGGCGCCGCCGATCGATCGCCCCTGGCCGGGCGGCCCCGACCGGGCGACCCCATACCATTCCCACGATCGCGAGCCGGGACTCCCTCCCGTTCCGGTCCCGCCTACAGATACAGAGAAAGAGGTCTGACGACAGGTGTCCAAGGAAAAATTCGAGAGAACGAAGCCGCACGTGAACGTGGGAACGATCGGCCACGTGGATCACGGCAAGACGACGCTGACGGCGGCGCTGACGATCTGCCAGGCGGAGAAGTTCGGCGGTTCGGCGAGCGCGTACGACCAGATCGACAACGCGCCGGAGGAGAAGGCGCGGGGGATCACGATCGCCACGGCGCACGTGGAGTACGAGAGCGAGAACCGGCACTACGCGCACGTGGACTGCCCGGGGCACGCGGACTACGTGAAGAACATGATCACGGGAGCGGCGCAGATGGACGGTGCGATCCTGGTGTGCTCGGCGGCGGACGGGCCGATGCCGCAGACGCGCGAGCACATCCTGCTGGCGCGCCAGGTGGGTGTTCCGTACATCGTGGTGTACCTGAACAAGGCGGACATGGTGGACGACGCGGAGCTGCTGGAGCTGGTGGAGATGGAGGTCCGGGAGCTGCTGGACAGCTACGAGTTCCCGGGTGACGACACGCCGATCATCACGGGCAGCGCGCTGAAGGCGATCGAGGGTGACGCGTCGGAGATCGGGCGCCCGTCGATCGATCGGTTGGTCGAGGCGCTGGACACGTATATCCCGATGCCGGACCGGCCGGTGGACCAGCCGTTCCTGATGCCGGTGGAGGACGTGTTCTCGATCTCGGGTCGGGGGACGGTGGCGACGGGTCGTGTGGAGCGCGGTATCGTGAAGGTGGGCGAGGAGATCGAGATCGTCGGAATCCGTGACACGCAGAAGACGACGGTGACGGGCGTGGAGATGTTCCGGAAGCTGCTGGACCAGGGCGAGGCGGGGGACAACGTGGGTATCCTGCTGCGGGGCACGAAGCGGGAGGAGATCGAGCGGGGTCAGGTGCTGTGCAAGCCGAAGTCGATCACGCCGCACACGAAGTTCGAGGCGGAGATCTACGTGCTGGGGAAGGACGAGGGAGGTCGTCACACGCCGTTCTTCAACAACTACCGCCCGCAGTTCTACTTCCGTACGACGGACGTGACGGGGGCGGTGGAGCTGCCGTCGGGCACGGAGATGGTGATGCCGGGGGACAACGTGTCGATCACGGTGGCGCTGATCAACCCGATCGCGATGGAGGACGGGCTGCGGTTCGCGATCCGCGAGGGTGGTCGCACGGTGGGGGCGGGCGTCGTCTCCAAGATCGTCGAGTAAGAGGTACGAGACGTCAGCAGCAGAGAGCAGCAAGCAGGACCGGATTAGGCCAGTAGCTCAATTGGCAGAGCGGCGGTCTCCAAAACCGCAGGTTGGGGGTTCGATTCCCTCCTGGCCTGCCAATCCGGTTTCGTCTCGTCGATCATCGCGGGCAGTCGTCCGCGCAGTGGAACACCTCACCGATGGCTAGCAGGGCCGAAGTACCCACGAGCAGCGCGGACAACATCAAGTTCGCCGCCGCCGGCGCACTCGTGCTGGCAGGTCTCGTCGCGTTCTACGCGTTCGCCGAGCAGTCGCTCCTCCTCAGGACGATCGCGTTGCTCGTCGTGTTCGGCGTGGCCGCGTTCCTGTTCTACCAGACCGCGCTCGGCAAGCGCACCGTCGCGTTCTTCCGCGACGCGCGCACCGAGGTCAGGAAGGTCGTCTGGCCGAGTCGGGCGGAGACCACGCAGACGACGATCACCGTCGTCATCATCGTGTTCATCGTCGGTCTGTTCCTCTGGGCGCTCGATTCGCTGCTCGGCTGGTTGTTCAAGGTGATCACGGGGATCTGACGGTGTCGATGCGCTGGTACGTGGTGCAGGCGTTCTCGGGCTTCGAGGGCACGGTCAAGCGTTCGCTCACCGAGCGCATCGAACGCGCCGGTGCCGAGGACAAGTTCGGCGAGATCCTGGTGCCGACCGAAGAGGTGGTGGAGATCAGGAACGGCCAGAAGCGCCGCTCGGAACGCAAGTTCTTCCCGGGCTACGTGCTCGTGCGCATGGAGCTCGACGACGAGACCTGGCACCTCGTCAAGGACGTGCCGAAGGTGCTCGGGTTCATCGGCGGAACGGCCGACCGGCCGGCGGCGATCTCCGACAAGGAGGCCGAGTCGATCCTGCAGCGTGTGCAGGAAGGGGTCGAGAAACCGCGGCCGAAGGTCCTGTTCGACGTCGGCGAGGTCGTGCGTGTCACCGACGGCCCGTTCAACGACTTCAACGGCGTCGTCGAGGAGGTCAACTTCGACAAGAACCGCCTGCTCGTCGCGGTGCAGATATTCGGTCGCTCGACGCCGGTCGAGCTCGACTTCAGCCAGGTCGAGAAGGCCTGACGAAACGCTTTGCCGGTCGCCGCCTGTCGCGGTGATCGATCCGGTCGCCCTCGGGCGGCGAACACGTCGGGGAGCTCGCGCGGCACGGTCCGCGGAGCGCCCGCACCCGACAGGAGAGAGAGATGGCTAAGAAGGTCTCGGCCTACATCAAGCTGCAGGTTCCCGCCGCGCAGGCCAACCCGAGTCCGCCGGTCGGCCCCGCGCTCGGTCAGCACGGCGTGAACATCATGGAGTTCTGCAAGGCGTTCAACGCGTCCACGCAGAGCATGGAGGCGGGTCTGCCGATTCCGGTCGTGATCACGGTCTACAGCGACCGCAGCTTCACGTACATCCAGAAGACGCCGCCCGCGTCGGTCCTGCTCCGCAAGATCGCCGGGGTCCCGAAGGGCAGCGGTCGGCCGAACTCGGAGAAGGTGGGCAAGGTCACGCGCGCCCAGCTCGAGGAGATCGCGACGACCAAGGATCCGGATCTGACGGCGGCCGACATGGACGCCGCGGTCCGCACCATCGCGGGGACGGCCCGCAGCATGGGTCTCACGGTGGAGGGGGTCTGATCATGGCCAAGCTCGGAAAGCGCACGGCGGCGATGCGTGCGAAGGTGGATCCGCTGAAGTCCTACGACATCGAGGAAGCGTTCGCGCTCCTCAAGGAACTGTCGTCCGTCAAGTTCGAGGAGTCGGTGGACGTCGCCGTCAACCTCGGCGTCGACCCGCGGAAGTCCGATCAGGTCGTCCGAGGTTCGAGCGTCCTGCCCAACGGCACCGGCAAGACGGTCCGTGTCGCCGTGTTCGCGCAGGGTGCGCAGGCAGAAGCCGCGACCGACGCCGGTGCCGACCGCGTCGGCTTCGACGACTTGGCCGAGGCGGTCAAGGGCGGCGATCTGGATTTCGACGTCGTCATCGCCGCCCCCGACGCCATGCGCGTCGTCGGTGCGCTCGGCACGATCCTCGGCCCGCGCGGCCTGATGCCCAACCCGAAGGTCGGCACCGTCACGCCGAACGTCGGCGAGGCGGTCAGGAACGCGAAGGCCGGTCAGGTTCGCTACCGCGCCGACAAGGGCGGCATCGTGCACACGACGCTGGGCAAGACCACGTTCGAGCCGACCCAGCTGCGCGAGAACCTCGCGCACCTGATCGGGGACCTGCAGCGGGCCAAGCCCGCGGCGGCGAAGGGGGTCTACATGCGGAAGGTCACCGTGTCGACGACGATGGGCCCCGGTCTGACGGTGGACCACTCGGCGTTCGTCTGACGGGCGTTCCGGCCACGGCGCCCTCCCGTGCCGCGACTTGAACCGGCGGGGCCCGCCCGCAACTTGACGGGTTCCGTAGCCTTTTCGACCGCTTTTTTCCGCGAGTGCCGCGGGGAAGGGCGTGCAGGAAGTTCGAATGAGCAAGGCCGGACATGCCGCTCGCGGCGTGTTCCGGGACGTCCCTCTCCACGGAGGGCCGTGCCTCCGGGCTCCGCGCCCCGGTCCTGCTCGTCGAAGACCGCAGGTGCCGTGTCCGGGAACGTCTCCCGGGACCGGCTTAATGGCCTGCGCAGACGGGGAGGTCGGGTGACGGGATCATGCCGTCGATCGGCGGAACCGAAGGGGCGGGAAAGGCGGCGCGAGTGGCCTTCCCCGCAGGGCAGTTTCATTCACACAGGTGCTCCATGGCTCTGACCTATGCAGAGAAGCAGGCTGTCGTCGCGGAGGTCGCGAACGTCGCGGCCGGTGCGTCGTCCGCCGTTGCCGCCGAGTACCGGGGACTGAGCGTCTCGCAACTCACCGACCTCCGCGCCAAGGCGCGCGAGAGCGACGTGTACGTGCGGGTCGTGAAGAACTCCCTGGCTCGTCTGGCGGTCAAGGGGACCGAGTTCGAGTGCATGAACGACAGTCTGAGCGGACCGCTGATGCTCGCTTTCTCGAAAGAGGATCCGGGGTCGGCGGCGCGGTTGTTCCGCGACTTCGCGAAGGACCACGACAAGCTCGTGATCACGCTCGGCGCCGTCGGCGGCGAGACGATCGCGGGTTCCGACATCGGCAAGCTCGCCAACCTTCCCACGCGGGACGAGGCGATCGCGCAGCTGATGTCGGTCATGCAGGCGCCGGTCACGAAGTTCGTGCGCACGCTCAACGAGGTACCCGGCAAGCTCGTCCGTACGGTGGAAGCCGTACGCCAGGCGAAGGAAGCGGCTTGAGCCCGATCCGGGCCGAACCTTTCACACTCATTCTGAACTGATAGCGGAGCGCCCGAGAGGTCGTTTCGAACGGAGAAAGCACGATGGCAGTTTCGCAAGAGGAAATGCTCGACACGATCTCGGGCATGAGCATCATGGAGGTCGTCGACCTCATCAAGGCGATGGAAGAGAAGTTCGGCGTGTCGGCCGCCGCCGCCGTCGCCGCCGCCCCCGCGGCCGGCGGTGACGCCGGCGGTGCGGCGGCCGAGGAGCAGACCGAGTTCGACGTCGTGCTCGCGAGCTTCGGCGACAACAAGGTCGGCGTCATCAAGGCCGTCCGTGCGGCCACCGGCCTCGGCCTGAAGGAGGCCAAGGATCTCGTCGAGAGCGCCCCGGCTCCGGTCAAGGAAGGCGCCGAGAAGGCCGATGCCGAAGCGCTGAAGAAGGCACTCGAGGAGGCCGGCGCCACTGTCGAGCTCAAGTAAACCACCGTCACTTTCGTTCGGGACGGGGCCCGCGACTGCGTCCGCGCCCACACCGTTCGAGAGACGTCGTCATAGCGTCGGGGAGCCAGCGGCTCCCCGGCGTCAAGGGGCTGGCGGCCTGATGGTCGCCGGCCCTGCCGTCGTTCCGGAAACGCGCCTTCGTCCGGCGCGTCTCCGGAAGGGTGGCGAACCGGATCGTGCGGCCCGGAAGGGCCCAGCCCGCACACCGAACTTTCGGCACGCGCTCGCCCGGCGCGTGCCACAGCGACCGTAGAGGATCGTCGATGGCTTTCTCCTTCACCGAAAAGAAGCGCATCCGCAAGGACTTCGGCAAGCGCGTGCCGATCCTCGAGGTGCCGTTCCTGCTGCAGACGCAGCTCGACTCCTACCGCACCTTCCTCCAGGAGGACAAGGACCCGGAGGAGCGCAGCGAGATCGGTCTGCACGGCGCCTTCAACAGCGTCATGCCGATCGTCAGCTACTCGGGCAACGTCGAGCTGCACTACGTCAAGTACCGCCTCGGCAAGCCGGTCTTCGACGAGCGCGAGTGCAAGATCCGCGGTCTCACCTTCGCCGCGCCGCTGCGCGTGCTCGCCCGGCTGATCATCTACGACAAGACGGCGCCGGCGAGCAGCAAGGTCGTCAAGGACATCAAGGAGCAGGAAGTGTTCATGGGGGAACTCCCCCTGATGACGGGCAACGGCACGTTCATCATCAACGGCACCGAGCGCGTCATCGTCAGCCAGTTGCACCGCTCCCCCGGGGTCTTCTTCGATCATGACCGGGGCAAGACGCACTCGTCGGGCAAGCTCCTGTTCAGTGCCCGGATCATCCCGTACCGCGGCTCCTGGCTCGACTTCGAGTTCGATCCGAAGGACTGCCTGTTCGCCCGCATCGACCGTCGCCGGAAGCTGCCCGCGACGATCGTGCTGCGCGCGCTCGGCTACGAGACCGCCGAGATCCTCGACACCTTCTTCGACACGCACAAGATCTCGTTCACCAAGACCAAGATCGAAATGGAGCTGGTGCCCGAGCGCCTGCGCGGCGAGACGGCCGCGTTCGACATCAAGGCCGGCAAGGAGGTCGTCGTCGAGACGGGGCGCCGCATCAGCGCCCGTCACGTGCGTCAGCTCGAGGAGGCGAAGGTCAAGAAGCTCGAGATTCCGCCCGAGTACCTCGTCGGCAAGATCCTCTTCCACGACATCGTCGATGCCGACACCGGCGAGATCATCGCCGAGGCGAACGCCGAGCTCACCGCCGAGCTCGTCGAGCAGATCCACGAGGCGGGGGTCAAGAAGCTCGAGGTCCTGTACGTCAACGATCTCGACCGAGGCCCGTACATCTCGAACACGCTGCGGATCGATCCGACCCGCACCCAGCTCGAGGCGCAGGTCGAGATCTACCGCATGATGCGTCCGGGCGAGCCGCCGACCAAGGAGGCCGCGCAGAACCTGTTCAACAACCTGTTCTTCGAGCCGGATCGCTACGATCTCTCCCCGGTCGGGCGGATGAAGTTCAACCGCCGCCTGATGCGCGAGGCCACCGAGGGGCCGGGCACGCTCGATCGCGAGGACATCCTCTCGGTCATGCAGGTGCTGATCGACATCAGGAACGGCAACGGCGTCGTCGACGACATCGATCACCTCGGCAACCGCCGCATCCGTTCGGTCGGCGAGATGGCCGAGAACGTCTTCCGCGTCGGCCTCGTGCGCGTCGAGCGGGCCGTCCGCGAGCGTCTCGGCATGGTCGAGAGCGAGGGCCTGATGCCGCAGGACATCATCAACGCCAAGCCGGTGGCGGCGGCGGTGAAGGAGTTCTTCGGCTCGAGCCAGCTGTCGCAGTTCATGGACCAGAACAACCCGCTCTCCGAAGTCACCCACAAGCGGCGCATCTCCGCGCTCGGGCCCGGTGGCCTGACGCGCGAACGCGCCGGCTTCGAGGTGCGCGACGTGCACCCGACGCACTACGGCCGGGTCTGCCCGATCGAGACGCCGGAAGGCCCGAACATCGGCCTGATCAACTCGCTCGCGGTCTACGCGCGGACCAACGCCTTCGGCTTCCTCGAGACGCCGTACCGGAAGGTCGAGAAGGGGGTGGCGACCGACAAGGTCGAGTACCTGTCGGCGATCGAGGAGGGCAACTACGTCATCGCCCAGGCCAACGCCGTGCTCGACGAGAAGGATCGTCTGACCTCCGAGCTGGTCTCGGTGCGGACGAACAACGAGTTCACGATGTCGACCCCCGACAAGGTCGAGTACATGGACGTCTCGCCCAAGCAGATCGTCTCGGTCGCGGCCGCCCTGATCCCGTTCCTCGAGCACGACGACGCCAACCGCGCCCTGATGGGCTCGAACATGCAGCGTCAGGCCGTGCCGACGTTGCGCGCCGAGAAGCCGCTGGTCGGTACCGGCATCGAGCGCATCGTCGCGGTCGACTCGGGCTCTGCGGTGGTCGCGAGGCGTGGCGGTCGGGTCGACATCGTCGACGCCGGACGCATCGTCGTGCGCGTGGCCGACAACGAGGCGACCGAAGGGGCCGGCGGCGTCGACATCTACACGCTCACCAAGTACACGCGCTCGAACCAGAACACCTGCATCAACCAGCGTCCGCTGGTCAACGTCGGGGACAAGATCGAGCGTGGCGACGTGCTCGCCGACGGCCCGTCGACCGACATGGGCGAGCTCGCGCTCGGGCAGAACATGCTCGTCGCGTTCATGCCCTGGAACGGCTACAACTTCGAGGACTCGATCCTGATCAGCGAGCGCGTGGTCCAGGAGGACCGCTTCACGACGATCCACATCGAGGAGCTGACCTGCGTCGCGCGCGACACCAAGCTCGGGCCCGAGGACATCACCGCCGACATCCCGAACGTCTCCGAGGGGCTCCTCTCGAAGCTCGACGAGTCGGGCATCGTCTACGTCGGGGCCGAGGTGCAGCCGAGCGACATCCTGGTCGGCAAGGTCACGCCGAAGGGCGAGACGCAGCTGACCCCCGAGGAGAAGCTCCTGAGGGCGATCTTCGGCGAGAAGGCGTCCGACGTGAAGGACACGTCCCTGCGCGTGCCGCCCGGCATGGACGGCACCGTCATCGACGTCCGCGTGTTCACGCGCGACGGCGTCGACAAGGACGCGCGCGCCCAGCAGATCGAGAAGGACGAGCTCAAGCAGGTCAGGAAGGACATCGACGACGAGACGCGCATCATCGAGAACGACGTCTTCCAGCGCATCGAGAAGCTGATCGCCAACAAGATCGCCGACAAGGGCCCCGAAGGGCTCGAGAAGGGCGACAAGGTCAGCCGCGACTACCTCAGGAAGACCGACCGCGAGAAGTGGTTCCAGATCGCGATGCAGGACGAGGCGCTGAACGTGCAGCTCGAGCGCATGGGCGAGCAGATGAGCGCCCAGCGCGAGGCCTTCGAGCAGCGCTTCCTCGAGCAGAAGGAGAAGATCACCTCCGGGGACGATCTCGCGCCGGGCGTGCTGAAGATGGTCAAGGTCTACCTGGCGGTCAAGCGGCGACTCCAGCCGGGCGACAAGATGGCCGGCCGGCACGGCAACAAGGGCGTGATCTCGATGATCGTGCCGACCGAGGACATGCCGTACGACGAGAACGGGGCGCCGGTGGACATCTGCCTGAACCCGCTCGGCGTGCCTTCGCGCATGAACGTCGGTCAAGTCCTCGAGCTGCACCTCGGCATGGCCGCCAAGGGGCTCGGGCACAAGATCAACGCGATGATCAAGGCGCAGAAGGCCGTGGCGGAGATCAGGAAGTTCCTGAACGCGATCTACAACCACGAGGGTGCCGGTCAGCACGTCGACATCGACTCGCTGTCCGACGAGGAGATCACCGAGCTGGCGAAGAACCTGGTACGTGGCGTGCCGATGGCGACGCCGGTGTTCGACGGGGCGGCCGAGAAGGAGATCCGGCAGATGCTCGCGCTGGCCGACCTGCCCGAATCCGGTCAGCTCGAACTGTTCGACGGGCGTACCGGCGAGCCCTTCGAGCGAGCGGTGTCGGTCGGCTACATGCACATGCTGAAGCTGAACCACCTCGTCGACGACAAGATGCACGCGCGCTCGACCGGGCCGTACTCGCTCGTCACCCAGCAGCCGCTCGGCGGCAAGGCGCAGTTCGGTGGCCAGCGTTTCGGGGAGATGGAAGTCTGGGCGCTCGAGGCGTACGGGGCGGCCTACACCCTTCGCGAGATGCTGACCGTGAAGTCGGACGACGTGAAGGGGCGGAACACGATGTACAAGAACATCGTCGACGGCGATCACCGCATGGATGCCGGGATGCCCGAGTCCTTCAACGTGCTCCTGAAGGAAATCCGCTCGCTCGGGATCAACATCGAGCTCGAGGCGGACTGACGAACGGAACGACGTCGCCGTCGGGCGAGGGCAGGGGCGAGCGCGCTCCACCCTCCGCCCGGGGGCGGCGAGGCGCGGCGCCTCGGGGTGCCCTCGCCGCCGATGGCCCGGAAGGGCGTCGGCACGGGGACATCGCGGGGCGCGCCCGACAGATCGATCCGCGGCGACCGGCGGCTCCCGGTCGCGAAGAAACGGGGACAGAACGATGAAAGACCTGCTCAACCTCTACAAGATGCAGGGGCAGACGGAAGAGTTCGATGCCATCCGCATCAAGCTCGCCTCGCCCGAGACGATCCGCTCGTGGTCCTACGGCGAGGTCAAGAAGCCCGAGACGATCAACTACCGGACGTTCAAGCCGGAGCGCGACGGTCTCTTCTGCTCGAAGATCTTCGGACCGGTCAAGGACTACGAGTGTCTGTGCGGCAAGTACAAGCGCCTCAAGCACCGCGGCGTCGTCTGCGAGAAGTGCGGCGTCGAGGTCACCCAGACCAAGGTGCGCCGCGAGCGCATGGGTCACATCGACCTGGCGAGCCCGGTCGCGCACATCTGGTTCCTGAAGTCGCTGCCGAGCCGCATCGGCCTGCTCCTCGACATGACGCTCCGCGAGATCGAGCGCGTGCTGTACTTCGAGGCCTACGTGGTCATCGATCCGGGCATGACCACGCTCGAGACCGGACAGCTCCTGTCCGACGAGCAGTACCTCGAGGCCGTCGAGGAACACGGTGACGAGTTCGACGCCCGCATGGGCGCCGAGGCCGTGCACGACCTGCTCCGCTCGATCGACATGGACGACGACGCGCAGAACCTCCGCGAGGAGATCGACGCGACCAAGTCCGAGACCAAGCTCAAGCGCCTGACCAAGCGTCTCAAGCTCGTCGAGAGCTTCATCGCCTCGGGCAACCGTCCCGAGTGGATGGTCATGACGATCCTGCCGGTGCTGCCGCCGGACCTGCGTCCGCTCGTGCCGCTCGACGGCGGGCGCTTCGCGACGTCCGACCTCAACGACCTGTACCGCCGCGTCATCAACCGGAACAACCGTCTCCGGCGGCTGCTCGAGCTGAACGCCCCGGACATCATCGTCAGGAACGAGAAGCGCATGCTGCAGGAGTCGGTCGACGCGCTCCTCGACAACGGTCGTCGCGGCCGCGCGATCACGGGCTCGAACAAGCGTCCGCTGAAGTCGCTGGCGGACATGATCAAGGGCAAGCAGGGTCGCTTCCGCCAGAACCTCCTGGGCAAGCGCGTCGACTACTCGGGCCGCTCGGTCATCGTGGTCGGACCCGCGCTCAAGCTGCACCAGTGCGGCCTGCCCAAGAAGATGGCGCTGGAGCTGTTCAAGCCGTTCATCTTCTCCAAGCTGCAGATGCGCGGCATGTCCACAACCATCAAGGCCGCGAAGAAGATGGTCGAGCGCGAGGGCGCCGAGGTCTGGGACATCCTCGAGGAGGTGATCCGCGAGCACCCGGTCATGCTGAACCGCGCGCCCACGCTCCACCGTCTCGGCATCCAGGCGTTCGAGCCGGTGCTGATCGAGGGCAAGGCGATCCAGCTGCACCCGCTCGTCTGCGCGGCGTTCAACGCCGACTTCGACGGCGACCAGATGGCCGTGCACGTGCCGCTCTCGATCGAGGCGCAGCTCGAGGCGCGCGCGCTGATGATGTCGACCAACAACGTGCTGTCGCCGGCCAACGGCGAGCCGATCATCGTGCCGTCCCAGGACATCGTCCTCGGCCTGTACTACATGACGCGCGAGCGGGTCAACGCGAAGGGCGAGGGCATGGCCTTCCGCGACGTCGCCGAGTGCCACCGTGCGTACGAGAGCGGGGTCGCCGACCTGCACGCCAAGGTCACGGTGCGCATCATGGATTCGGTCGAGAACGAGGCCGGTCGCTGGACGCTGCAGTCGAAGCGTGTCGAGACCACCGTCGGTCGCGCCATCGCCTCCGACATCCTGCCCGTGGGCATGGAGTTCGCGAACGTCGACTGCAACCTGACCAAGAAGAACATCTCCCGGCTCATCAACCTCTGCTACCGCAGGCTCGGGCTCAAGGAGTCGGTCATCTTCGCCGATCAGCTCATGTACCTCGGCTTCCGCTACGCGACGCTCGCCGGTGTCTCCATCGGCATCGAGGACATGGTCGTGCCGGAGAGCAAGGGCAAGATCATCGGTTCGGCCGAGGGCGAGGTGCGCGAGATCCAGGACCAGTACGCCAACGGTCTCGTCACGCACGGCGAGCGCTACAACAAGGTCGTCGACATCTGGTCGGCGGCGAACGATCAGGTGGCCAAGTCCATGATGGCCGGTCTCGGTACCGAGAAGGTCGTCGATCGTGACGGCGAGACGGTCGACCAGATGTCGTTCAACTCGATCTTCATGATGGCCGACTCCGGCGCGCGAGGTTCGGCGGCCCAGATCCGGCAGCTCGCCGGCATGCGGGGCCTCATGGCCAAGCCGGACGGCTCGATCATCGAGACGCCGATCATCGCCAACTTCCGCGAGGGATTGAACGTCAACCAGTACTTCATCTCCACGCACGGCGCGCGGAAGGGACTGGCGGACACCGCGCTCAAGACCGCGAATTCGGGTTACCTGACCCGACGTCTGGTCGACGTCGCCCAGGACATGGTCGTGGTCGACCCCGATTGCGGCACGAGCAACGGCCTGACCATGAAGCCGGTGGTCGAGGGTGGTGACGTGGTCGAAGCCCTGAAGGATCGGGTACTCGGTCGCGTGGCCGCGACCGACATCCTCAAGCCCGGCGAGGACAAGGACATCGTGCTGCAGCCCGCGGGCACGCTGCTCGACGAGGCCATGGTCGACGAACTCGAGGCGGCCGGCGTCGACGAGATCCTCGTGCGATCGGCGATCACCTGCGACGCCGACTACGGTGTGTGCGCGGCCTGCTACGGCCGCGACCTCGCGCGCGGTCACGTCATCAACATCGGTGAGGCGGTCGGCGTCATGGCCGCGCAGTCGATCGGCGAGCCGGGCACCCAGCTCACGATGCGGACCTTCCACATCGGTGGTGCCGCGAGCCGGTCGGCCGCGGCCTCCAGCGTCGAGTCGAAGTCGAAGGGCTCGGCGCGTCTCCTCAACATGAAGGAGATCACCAACAAGGAAGGCAAGCTGATGGCCGTCTCGCGTTCGGCGGAACTGTCCATCGTCGACGAAGCCGGTCGCGAGCGTGAGCGCTACAAGATCCCGTACGGCGCCGTGATCAACGTCGTGGACGAGGGGCCGGTCGAGGCGGGCACCATCCTCGCCACCTGGGATCC
>Ga0209185_1001409_pt1 | contig 21119 bp, 19 predicted proteins | sample SidtaG_2_FD_187425 | JGI IMG/M metagenome (GOLD analysis project Ga0209185, IMG submission 187425) | Marine algal microbial communities from Sidmouth, United Kingdom - Sidmouth_Asex2 metaG (SPAdes) (version 2) | ecosystem: Host-associated > Algae > Red algae > Unclassified | place: Sidmouth... | reverse complement strand
CGGTTCATCGCATGATGTTAATTGGACCGCGAAGACGCGAAGGGCGCGAAGAACTGCAACTGCCAAATGATTCCGCTATGCTATCCATTTCATTTCTAGTTTACGCTGATTCGCAACGCAGTCTCTGAGGTAGAGGTTGATAATGGTCTGATAGGGGATGTCCATTTCGGTGGCGAGCGATTTGAAGTAATCGACGGTATCCCGATCGAGTCGTATTGTGATTGGTTGCTTGAGATATTTTGTGTACGGGTTTTTGCGGCCCTTCATGCTGCCAAAATCGTAATGGTCTCTCATGTTCGAATTGTATGTATGAGTTTATTGCCTGTCAAGCAGCCGATCACGTCGGGTTGGTATGAGTATAGCGTAGGCAAGTTTATCGGGTTTGGTTATTTGCTGGCGGGGTACACGAAGCTGGGCACAACCCGCGTGCATCGCTTTGACCAAACCTGTTCGGGCATTCGAATCAAGTATTGGTCAAGGCGACGCACGCTAGTCCTTATTTGTCCCGTGAGAGAGCGTGCGTCGCACTGGTCTCCGTGAAATTGGTCGTCCCTAAAGATGCAAGCCAGAGCGATGCACGCGGCCATATCCACGCAACTCTCTCCAACGGTGTGTGTTCCCAGATACTACCACCACTTATTTAAGCGGTCTTGGAGCTAATCTCACATAATCTCATACAACAGGTATATAAGATTATGTGAGATTGTATTAGATTGGGCATGGCGAGGCAGAGTCGGAGGTAAATAGATATGGAAGACAGATAAGTACATGAATCAGATGCCAAACTTATGAGCGCTGATGATGTATGGGAAGATGCTCAAGCAGTTGCTGCGGTGATTGAGCGCAACCAAACAAAAGAAGAACCTGTTGTCCGTTTGCCGATTCTGCTTTCGGTCTTTGTTTCTGCACTGGAGCAATTTAATCGGGAAGAGTTAATGGTGGTTCGGCAGCACATTGAAAAGCGATTGGCCGCTTGATGCCTATCGGTTCTAATAAAAAGCGTTTATCTACAGAAGAGCACGTGCTCTTCTGTAGATAAACGCTTTTTTTGTTTGCATTATTTCACTGACTATTCTGCATTTACGCAGCGACCAACAGTGGCCGGCTTTCCACATATGTGAAAGGAATACGTTCGTTGGGTGCGTTCTGAAAATGGGTAAGTTTGAGGAATTGATTTACGGGTGCAGACGTGAGCAGCGAAAGAACCATCTCGCGTGGCTCTTCAGGCATGGCTTCAAGGTTGTCGAGCCGATAGCTGCGCGGACCATATTCGGTCTGTTCGGCCAAGATCGAAAAGTGGCGGATGGTTAGGCTAACCGCTCGAATTGATTGACGGTTGATGCGCAGCAGGATTTGATTCGTCAATTCGATACCGGTTGCTGCTTCATTCTCGCCAAAGAAAATCTCTAAGATATCCGTTTCTTGTTCGTATGCCAAACGGATTGTCTCGCCATTTTCGGAGTGGATCTCGTTTTTGATTAGCTGAATCTGTTTATTCATGGTGTCAAAGCCTCAGTTCCCTTCTTGTTCCGCAATCATTGAACGGATTTGTTCAAGGACTTGGCGGTCGCTTTCCAAATCAGGATGCCCAATTGCTTCCTCAAGCTCGACAACGATTTTTAACTGCTCCTCTGCTTTTTGAAGTTCTCCAAGCTGTGCATAAACTATCCCCATGTTATATCGTGTTGTGCTTTCTCCCCATCTGTCCCCCACCTCTCGTCTCAGGGGCAGGGCTTGATTGTAGAACTCCAGTGCCTCTTCCTTGTCACCAAGTGCATCGTAGACGCCGCCGATGTTGTTGAGGATGGTGGCTTCGCCCGCTTTGTCGCCCACCTCTCGAGAAAGGGGCAGGGCTTGATTGTAGTACTCCAGCGCATGATCCTTGTCGCCCAGCGCAGAGTAGACAGCTCCTATATTTGAGAGCGTGGAGGCTTCGCCCGCTTTGTCGCCCACCTCTCGTCTCAGGGGCAGGGCTTGATTGAATAACTCCAGCGCATGATCCTTGTCGCCCAGCCCATCGTAGACGACGCCGATGTTGTTGATCGTGTTGGCTTCGCCCGCTTTGTCGCCCACCTCTCGAAAAAGGAGCAGGGCTTGATTGTAGAAGTCCAGCGCCTGTTCCTTGTCGCCCAGCGCATCGTAGATCCAGCCGATGTTGTTGAGCGTGGAGGCTTCGCCTGCTTTGTCGCCCACCTCTCGTCTCAGGGGCAGGGCTTGATTGAATAACTCCAGCGCCTGATCCTTGTCGCCAAGCGCAGCGTAGACGCCGCCGATGTTGGTGAGCGTGTTGGCTTCGCCCGCTTTGTCGCCCACCTCTCGTCTCAGGGGCAGGGCTTGATTGAATAGCTCCAGCGCCTGATCCTTGTCGCCAAGATCATCGTAGACGCCGCCGATGTTGGTGAGCGTGGAGGCTTCGCCCGCTTTGTCGCCCACCTCTCGAAAAAGGAGCAGGGCTTGATTGAATAGCTCCAGCGCCTGATCCTTGTCGCCAAGCGCAGCGTAGACGCCGCCGATGTTGGTGAGCGTGGAGGCTTCGCCCGCTTTGTCGCCCACCTCTCGAAAAAGGAGCAGGGCTTGATTGAATAGCTCCAGCGCCTGATCCTTGTCGCCAAGATCATCGTAGACGCCGCCGATGTTGGTGAGCGTGGAGGCTTCGCCCGCTTTGTCGCCCACCTCTCGTCTCAGGGGCAGGGCTTGATTGAATAACTCCAGCGCCTGATCCTTGTCGCCAAGATCATCGTAGACGCCGCCGATGTTGTTGAGGGTGGTGGCTTCGCCCGCTTTGTCGCCCACCTCTCGTCTCAGGGGCAGGGCTTGATTGTAGAACTCCAGTGCCTGTTCCTTGTCACCAAGAGCAGAGTAGACCCCGCCGATGTTGTTGAGAGTCGAGATATATAGATCGGAATCAGAGTCGATGATGGATAAAAGTACAGCTAAATCCTTCTCAGCCTCTAGCGCGCGCCCCAAGCGTTGATAGTTGGTTCCACGATAGAAATAGACTGCAAGCGAAAAGTCCGACGCAATCTGCTGATCGGCTACAGCAATTGCGGTATTGAAAAATGACTCGGCGGCAAGATATTCGCTGGAATTGAAAAGTGCAAGACCCGCGGCAAAGGCCACAACCTGTCCGGCTTGGGTGCCAAGTGATGCTTTAAAGTCGAACATGTCTGGGATGGACTTTGGTCCAAAGGGCTGGTCAAAGCCCTCACCCAAGTAGGTCTCTTTCTGTTTGACGATGTCAAAGTAAATGCGTACTTCTGGGTCTGGTGGTGCAACGTAAGTCCCCCAAATCAGAATGCTGGCATCCACATCCGCGCGTTTGCCGATTTGCATAGCGGTTTCGCTGCCATTTTCTTGTTTGATGGCACAGTTGAGTCGTTCAACGCGAATGGTTTCATGTGTTTCAAGTTCGGAACGCATTTTTTCAATCAGATCAAAGGTGACATTGCGCGGGTCTTTGCCATCGGTGTCAGCAAAGTTTGAGACAACCACGAGCGTTTCGTTGTCTTTGGCGGGTTTAAATCCCGTTGAGAAGGTGAGGTTATTGGGGCAGAACCCCGTTGTATTGCCGTCAACCTGTGGAGTCAGGATAATGGTTTTGGGGAGTTGATCTTGGTAGATGTCGATGTTGCGCGTTTCAACTTCGAAGCCATTGGCGCGCACAATCAAGCGCCCCGGTCGTTCAGCATGGGTTGTTGGGACTGCCATACGCGCGTAGCCGATATCGTCCGATTGTTCGGTCAACGGCGATTTGCCTTCAATTTCGATGGTGACTTCGGCGTCGGGGATTGGGTTGTTTTCATCATCAAGAACGGTCACGCCGTAGGTGAAGCTGGTTGGCGTTGCGGTAGGTTCTGGTCTACTTTCAACGGCAGGGGACGGTGCGACAGAAACAGGAACTGATTGACATGCACTGGTTAAAACTGTTAGCAGTATGAACAAACACATCATAAATGATTTGTAAGAAATCATGATTTAATCCCTAGGTTGAGTTTCCGTTTTAGTCGTACGCTACTTGCAGTGTCCAGCCATTAGTAGATATTAGAATCGCGCTTGCTGAAAACTCACTTCCCCTCTTGTTCAGCAAGCTTGGCTCGAATCTGCTCCAAGACATTGCGATCACTTTCTAAGTTTGGATGTTCAATCAATTCTTCTATCTCAACAACAATCGCTAAGTGTTTTTCTGCCTTTGCAAAATCTCCAAGTTCTGCATAGCCAATGCCAATATTGTATCGAGTAGTAGCCTCGCCCGGCTTGTCGCCGATCTCCTGTTGAATAGCAAGAGCCTGCGTATAAAAATTGAGTGCTTGCAGTTTGTCGCCAGCAGCATAATGGATGAGGCCCATGTTGTTGAGGGTAGCAGCTTTACCATCTTTGTCACCAATTTTCTCCCAAATTGGAAGGGCTTGATTGAAGAAATCGAGCGCTTTTTGGTTCTCACCAAGAAAATCGTAGACTGATCCAATGTTGTTGAGCATGGCGGCCTTGCCCGCTTCATTACCAATCTCTTGTTGGATCGTAAGGGCTTGATAATAGAAGCCGAGTGCTCGTTGCCACTTTCCAAGGGCCTGATTAATAGAGCCGATGTTGTTAAGGGTTGTGGCTTCAACCTCTTTGTCGCCAATCTCTCGAAGTATTGTAAGGGCTTGTTCATATAGAGCAAGCCCTCGGTGCTTATTTCCAAGAGCAAAATAGACGCCACCAATATTATTGAGCGTGGTAGCTTCGCCAGATCTGTCATCAACTTCGATCTGAATTGAAAGGGCCCGATTATAAAAGTCAAGCGCCTGCCGATTGTCTCCAAAAGCAAAAAATGCGGCACCGATGTTGCTAAGTGTAGTGGCTCCACCAGTTTTGTTTTCAATATCCAGTTGAATAGAAAGAGCTTGCTTGTAAAACTCAATCGCCTTTTGCCTGTCGGAGACAGCGTAGTAGATAAGGCCAATGTTATTGAGTGTATCCGCTTCATCATCTTTTCGGCCTATCTCGCGCAGAATAGGCAGCGCTTGCTCGAAGAAGCCGAGGGCTAGCTGGTTATTCCCTAGGGTAACGTAGGCGCGTCCAATATCGATGAGAGTATCGGCTTCACCTGTTTTGTCACCAACCTTCTTTCTCAGAGGAAGTGCTAAGCTAAAAAACTCAAGGGCCTGCTGTCGTTTCCCAAGAGAATCATAAGCGCGACCAATGTTATTGAGTGTGCGAGCTTTGCTAGCTTTTTCACCAGCTACTTCATAAATAGCGAGAGCTTGATTATAGAATTTAAGAGCTTGTTGTTGATCCTCGAGTGTAAGGTGAATAAGTCCGATATTATTGAGCGTAGTGGCTTTACCCACTATATAGTTAGTTTGCTGAAATAAATGAAGTGCCTGGTTGTAGAAGTCTAGAGCCTGTTGCTGATCCCCGAGCTCGCTATGGATAAGGCCCACGTTATTTAGCACTGTAGCAAGGGAGGATTTCTCATCAGCCTTACGCAAAATAGGAATAGCTTGATTGTAGAAATTGAGGGCTTGTTGTTGGTCTCCAAGAGCAATGTAAACGGCACCCATGTTGTTGAGAACAATCGCCTCGCTTACTTTGCCTTCGACATCAGGTAGAAGAGGAAGAGCTTGATTATAGTAAACAAGAGCCTGGTTCGGGTTATCAAGGAGGGAGTAAAGCATCCCAAGGGAAACGAGTATATACGGGTAGAGATCATCTTCAGTTACATTACCGAGCGAATTGTTTGGCTCAATTTTTAGAAGCTCATCCTGGGCTTCCAGAGCTCGACCTAAACCAAGATAATTTATTCCTCGAAAAAAGTGGAGCGCCGTAGATATATCATCGGCCAGCGACTGATTAACGACGTTGATTGCAGTGGTGAAATGCGGTTCAGCTGCCAGATGTTCGCGTTCATTAATAAGCGTTAAGCCCGCGGCAAAGGCAACCACTTGTCCAGTTTGGGTGCCAATATCAGCTATAAAGTTAAACATGCTAGGCTGAATAGAATCGGGTCCAAAGCGTTGGTTAAACCCTTCTCCTAAATATGTCTCTTTTTCTTTGACGATATCGAAGAAGATGTTCAACTTAGACTCACGATCTGTTCCAACGTAGACGCCCCAAATGACGATGCTGGCATCGATATCCGCACGACGACCGATGCCCATGGCTGTTTCACTGCCATTGCGCTGCAAGATTGCACAGTTGAGCCATTCCACGCGAATCGTTTCGTGTGGTGCCAACGCGTCTCGCATCTCCTCAACAATTTGTGAAGTGATGTCGTCTGGATCTTCGCCATCCGTTGTCGCAAACTGTGAAACGACGACAAGCGTTTCATCTTCTGTCGCACCATCAAAGTCAACCGAAAACGAAAGGTCTGCTGGGCAAAAACCGGGTGCTCGCACATCAATGCGAGTTGTCAGCAGAAATGTATCGGGCAGGCGATCTTGATAGAGATCGATGTTTTGGGTTTCGACTTCAAATCCATCCGCGCTAACCCTTAGCAGTCCGGGGCGCTCGGCGTGGGTTGTGGGTACAACGATGCGTGCATAGCCATTGTCATCTGCGTACTCGGTTAGCGGTGCCTTGCCCTCGATTTCGATGATCACGTGGGCGTTGGGGATGGAGTTGTATTCGGCGTCGAGTACGGTCACGCCGTAGGTGAAGCTGGTTGGCGTTGCGGTTGGTGCTGGTTTGGCTGTAGGCACTGCGGGCAGTTGGCAGCCGCTGCCAAGAAGAATCATTGTCGTAATCAGGCAGAGGGCGAGAGGTTTTGAGGCTAGCATAAGGTAGCTCTATGATTAAATTAACGCTTCAATCGTACGGTATCGGGCAGACAACTCGGGCTAGAGAGTATTCTCTTGGCAGCAATACTCACATTTATTGACATCACCAGCAGCTAGCTAGTTCGTGACAGCTACTGTTTAGTCACATGGTCCATTAGGCAATGGTGCCACTTGAATTTGCACCCCCTCTGATTTTGGACCTAGCTCAGCATAGGGTTCAAGATTAACCAATCTAATCACAAGCATATACTTTGCATCACAATATTGCGCAACCATTTGTGCATCTGAAAAGTAAATATCTTTTGCAACATATTCATAATTACCCAGGTAGGTAGTATTGCTGGTAGTTGTACGTGCATCTTCTACACCAAGACAGCGTGTGTCAGCAGGTCTTCCGTCCCCACCTATGTACCAAAGACACAATTCAAACCCTTGACCCGGTTGCAATGGGCCATTATAAGACCAGCGTACATCATCCCATCCCTGAAATGACTGACCCCATTCTGGAACAAGTATTCTAATATTATAACTAGATAAGGGTGCAAGAGTTGGTAATGCCGTTACAGTAAATGTTGGTCTTGGTGCTGCAGTAGAAGCAGGTACCTGTGTCACGATAACCGCAGGTAAAGGAGTCGCCGTATGCACTGGTGCTGCTGTAAACGTAGGCACAGGCGTCGGTGTATCTGTAGGCACAGGCGTCGGTGTATCTGTAGGCACTGGCGTTGGTGTATCCGTAGGCACTGGCGTTGGTGTATCCGTAGGCAATAGCGTTGGTGTATCCGTAGGTACTGGTGTTGGTGTATCCGTAGGTACTGGTGTTGGTGTATCCGTAGGTACTGGTGTTGGTGTATCCGTAGGTACTGGTGTTGGTGTATCCGTAGGCACTGGCGTTGGTGTATCCGTAGGTGTCAGAGTACTCTGCTGTATGAGATTATATCTTTTTGGAAGCTGATTCTCATTTAGATCGACGTCCTGCCGTTTAGAATCATAGCCAGATGCTTCGATAACTAGACTACCGCGTTGTCCTGACTCAGTAGAGGGTAAAGACAGAGATACATATCCATTACTATCAGAGGTCCCATCTATAGGTACACTACCCCGGAACTCAATAATTACTTTAGCATTCACAATGGGTTCATTTATCTCATTTGTCACTCTTACCGTATAAATGAAATTTGCTGACACTACTGTAGGCGCAGGCAGGGATCCTTCAGGCAGGCACGCGCACAGTAATAGCACAAGTAAAATAATATAAATAGAAAAGAGTGACCTACGAACAACCACAATGCAGCTCCTTATCTTTATCGATGAGTTAGGCGTATGACATCCGGTAAACGTTCAGAATAGAGATCAATTTCCTGAACAAACGTTTTATAATCCCCGCTACTTACAACCAGTCGCCCACGCTGTTCAGCAAAGGCGGCGGGTACCACTACGCGGGCAAAGCCATTGCTGTCGGCAAACTCATCCAGCGGTGCTTTGCCACCACCAATTTCGATGATCACTTGGGCTTTTGCGATTGGCTGGTCAGTTTCGTCGTCGATAACCGTAACGTTGTAGGTAAATTCGGTTGGTTCTGCGAGCGCAGTTGGTGTTAGGTCAGAGGGTGCAACTGTCCGCTGGGGTTGGCAAAAAGTGAGAATAGTCAGCACACTAGCAATCAGCCCAATTGCTCCAACAACGAAACCGACGATCTGTTTGGGCGAGCGCTTGCCGCTTGGTTGCACTGGCGCAGTTTGTGTCGGTGACGGACTGGGTTGCGCTTGAATAGATGGATGTCCGCTCGGTTCTGCTTCAGTTTGCGGCGGCTGTTTCCCAGCAAATACAGCAAAAACTGAATTGCTCGGTCGATCCACGTGGGCAGCTTGGATCAGATCCGTAAGTCGACCACGCCGCCCAGCCCATTCGATCAACTCGAAGACGATTTGACGCATGTTGCCGCCGCTAGTGATGTTGTCCAATCGCTCGTCAAGCTTGAATGACAGAAGCTGTTCTAGATCGCTGCGGTTGTACGTGTCCAGAATTGCGTTTTGCAATTGTTCGGTCTGTTCGCCGGTTAGGTCCATAAGTTTTGGTGTGGGTTGAGTGCCGAGTCATTGTCTATAAATACAGTAAGAATTGTTGGCTGGATTATATGTGACAGAGGCGGTTGCCGTCAAGAGGTGTGGCGGCATCAATTCGTCGGAAACCTACCATTTTTATGTGGTATAATATGATCATGCCAGCAAGAGACATTATCCACGACGTGGTTCGAAAAGCACTTGAAAATGATGGGTCGACCATTACTGATGCCCCATAGACCTTAACGTATAAAGATAAAAGTGTATACACCGACTTAGGTGCTGAAAGGCTAATCGGCGCGCAGCGTGAACATGAGAAGATTGCCGTTGAAGTCAAGAGTTTTATCGGTGCTTCAGTTATTCGCGATGTTGAGATAGCTCTTGGTCAACATGCACTTTATTTGGCATTTTTGAGTGAGCTTGAAGCGGAGCGAAAGTTATATATTGCACTTACGACGTTGGCTTATGCCAAGCTGTCACAAAGTGACGCAATTCAGATGTTGTTTCAATTCAATAAAGTTTCGCTACTCGTAGTCGATGAAAATTTGGAGGCGATTATCTCATGGATAGAAAACTAACTGAATATCAGGCGGTTGTTCAAAATTTATTGACTGAGCGCGTTGATTGGATCAACGGATCGAAACGGGATGGTATCGACTGCATTACGGTCTTCGATGAAAAACAGGGCCACTATTTTGTCCACACGATTGGCTGGCGCGATATTGAGCGCATTTGGACTACGTCGCTCTATATCCGTTTGGCTGATGACAAAATTTGGATTGAGATTGATTGGACGGAAGAAGGCTTTGCGAATGAGTTGCTTGCTGCGGGTGTGCCACGCGAGGATATTGTGCTAGCGTTTCATCATCCACGGGAACGGAAGTATACTGAGTTTGCTGTTGCGTGAGTAGGCATAGCTGAGGTGTTCGTGGGCAAAGAGTGCGTCACATCCTGAGTGACTTTCGACATCTAACTATTCCCTACGTCCCCGGCACAGATCACACAAAGATTCGAGTGCGTAACCATGCTTGGTCTGTGCCGGAATGGTATTCAGGGACGGTTGTTGACATTCTCGCATTGAGGCCCAGTAGCGTGATCAAAGATGACAATATTGCGACTTTGCTGCATGCTGCCCAACGACCAATTTTTGCTACGATTAATGCAAGCGATTTTTGGCAAAAGATCCCAGCACATCCAAATTGCTCGGTGGTCGCAATTGAGATGAATCAAGCCGATGCGCCATTGCTGCCCGATATCCTGCGGCAACTGTTGAATCATCCCGAACTCAAATCTAGAGCATCACGGCTAGGGAAAGTGATCCTCGTGCGTAAATCTCGCATTAACTATTATGAGCAAGATGGTCAGATCCACGAGCTTGTATAAGGTCCTCACACAGACCCTGCCTAAAACTCCACGCGCGCCAGGTCCGCAATACCCACAATCTAGTTGACCTTGAGCCGCTGGATATGGTCAGGAATCATCTCGTCTACGATACGTACATTCCGTTAACGGCTAGTCAACAGATAAACAACAAAAGTCGGTGCCCAATGCGACACCATATAATCATCGTGCAGCGCGCTATCGATCCCCGCATCCTGATGCCGTTGGGCCAATGCCAGCAAATCGCCACGCAACAAATGATCCGCAGGCAGCGCCAGACCGATTTTTTGCAGCATCCATGCACGGCTCATATTTAGCCCCGTAAAATGCGCCAGTTGACCATCGGCATAATCAGCGATCCCCACCGGCTGTAAATGTGCGGTTAACCTTTGTGCTGCATCAACCCCTAAGAAGCCATCCAGCCATACCACAAATTCAGCTTGATCCAACACCCGCCGCATTAGATCCGCCTCTGCCAGTGTGGGCGAAAGAAAATCCGACCCCGACGGCTCGTAGGCTAGCGGCGCGTCTTTGTCTTGCAAATAGAAATTCCCGCTGCGATTGCAGATCTCCCCAAGCAACTCAGACTCACCCGCTATCTGCGCCCAATCGTAGACCAACCCCAATGAGAACGCGGTCTGATTGTGTAACCCTGAACGCACCGGAAAAGGCATCTTGCGTAAATAGGCTAGAAATTGCGCGGCCGCGTGCATCTCCAGCGGCGACAAGATCGATAGCCAGCCTAGGGCATCTTCATTTTGCCACTCGCGTAATTCCGCGCAAAGCTGCAAAAGCCACGCCATACCGTAAGGCATTTCGAAGGTTGGTCGCCCGCGTAAATAGTCCACTTCCGCAGCAATATTTTCGACCGTCAACGTCTGGTTGAGTGCATCCATCGCCGCACTCACAAACGCCCCATCTGGCACCGTGCGGATCGCGCGGATTAACTGCCAGTGCGAATGAACCGCAGAGTGCCAATCATAGCAGCCGTAAAATGCAGGATGTAGCGATAACGGTGGGCGTGCATCGTCGTCATGATCGAGTTTGTGCAAGATGCCATTGGGATAAATGCGCAGCAAACTTACAATCGTTGTGGGGATGAAAGATTCAAACAACTTTGATGTTTCTGGCATGGATTGTCTCTCATAGGTTCGTTTCTGACTCTGGTTATAAAGTTTTTTGCGGTTGCATAAAAGACGCCCCTTGAACGCGCCGCATCCAACAAATGTCCAACATCCTGAACACAGATGCCTATTGTAACATTAAGGCCAAACATAGTGGACAACTACTCACAATCTCTTGACGCATCGTAAGACGAAGAAGCACTCGTTACGCAACAGCCAGCCAGCGCAGGTGCCGCAGATCAAAAATGGCATCCTGCTGTCGTAGCCAACGACATCTATCATATTATTGCGCGCTCTAGCGGCATGGCAGCCAGCATCTATACATCAATATTGGGCAGGCCAATCTGGGCAATAAGGCTAGTTCAGAAAAAGAATTATACAGATTTCTAAGGTTTTTCTGGAGTAGCTTGCAGCCATACAGTATATTTTATTTTTGGAATGACCTAACGCAAATGATGATTGGTCTTTTTAGGAGAACAGGGGTGAATATAACATTATCGTCGGCCACAGCAGCAAGGCACTCACCATGCTGGGCGCATCGCAATGTAATAGCCTTCTTCACTAACCAACAGCGCTGGGACACGATCGGCGTCCACGGGAACCCGCTTGACCTGACGCCAAACTTCAACCGCATAGTGGAAGCGGGCGAGACTATTCCGATTATCTAGCTATGTAGCACCGTGACGAAGTATGGTAAACGCTGGGTTACGGAGGCAAAGGCGCTTGCGTAGGTTCACGAAAAAGGCCTGCCAATCGCTTGGCAGGCCGCATTTTAGAGCATCCTATAGTGCAATCAGTTCGCAAATAGGGGATTCACCACTGGGGTTATTGAACTGAAATTGACTTTCCTTTAACATTGATTCGTACAAGGTAGCTCATTATAGAAAGGGTTGCTCGCAGGCGAATAAGATATCTGCAGTGGCACAGGCCATCGAACTCTTTCAGTACCGCTTTCAAGCAGATAGACAAAGTCGCGCATCATCGGATAAAGGTGCTCTGCCAGATTGGTTCTTACGTCAAAATTTGTTCGGAATTCCTCGGCCAAGAGCATAGCAAATGCTTCAGGCGCGGGCGCAGCATCACCATATAGAAATGGCTCGATTAACTTTGCTGCATCTAAGCGCATGAATTTTTGGTCGAACCCCAAACTATTTTGAGTATCGTAACGCTGATGGATCAGCTGTAGTGCATTGTTGATTACCTGCGCCCGTTCGATGCGCAGTTGCCGTAGCGCTATCATATGTCTCAGATCGTTTATCAGTGTATAAATCGTCTCTTGAATTATCATCCTTGTGCCTCCAAAATACGCACAACCTGGTCGATGTGATCGTCACAGTGCGTTACATAATTTGTTAGTAGATCCGTTGCGCTTATCTCTCCGCCTTCCGTGTGTAGACCAACTCGCTTCCACTCTTCGTCGGTGATGTGACGGAAGGTAGTGACCCAACGTTGGTGCAGCCCTGTCAAAATCGATAGAGACGGTTCAATCGGTGTGCTCTTTTCATCGGCCATTAGCGCCCACGCGTCTTGATCATACCCCTTAAGCGGCGGGCGCTCTTCTGTCAATACTAACTTCAAACGGATAAAGCTATTTATGTGAGAGTTTGCACAGTGATGCACAATCTGAGCAATGGTCCACGGATCATGCTCTACCCTCGCATTGAGCTGTTCATCAGAAAGTGGATCGACGATTATGTGTAACTCTCCCGGGAAGCGGGCGATCCGTTCGATCATAGTGGTGCGTTCTGCAGCGGTTAACATGGTGAGTCCCCTCTCTCAAGCATAAAGCCGTTTCGATAATAGTTTATACATCCCTCAGGTAACGGGCCAGCGTAGTGCTCATCGTATTGTTCACCGCTTGCAAGCTTACGATGTAACGTTAGACGATGAAACAGGGCAACAGAAATTGCAAATATAGACGACCAACGCATGAGCCACTTTTTAGCCAAAACAGGTCGCCCGGCAATTTTTGAGTGCGCCCAATATTTGCGCACAGTGGCCTCGTATTCTTCGTACTGCATTTTACCTAACTCATAGTTTCTGCTCGGCCCCATCATAATCCCTACCTCCACTATCACTTGTTCAACTTCTATATGCTCCACTTTGCTGGCACAGAATCCATTTTGTGGTGAATAATTGTTGCTCTGGTCTAAATCATAGCACTGTTGTACAATCGAATCAAGCGAACGTTTTCGATTAATTCAATCGAATCAATCGATAGTATATGAGGGCAACAAATGGACTTACGACAACTAGGAACCTTTCGGCATCTTGCTCGCAGCCTTAGCTTTTCGCGCACAGCAGATGAATTGAACTATGCCCAATCCACAGTCTCGGCGCAGATTCAAACGCTCGAAGAAGATCTAAAAGTGACACTATTTGATCGACTAGGCAAGCGCGTGACCTTAACCTCTGCAGGGCAGCAATTGCTTGAGTATGCGGATAAGTTTCAGCGGTTAGAAGATGAGACGCTAGCCGTCATGGGCAACAACGAAACCGTCACCGGCGAGCTCACAATCTACGCCCCGAGTACACTCTGCATCTATCGTCTACCCCAAATCCTGCGGACCTATCGCGAGCGTTATCCATTAGTCAAGATCAATATCCATGCCAATATTGCCACAAGCGCAGTCGAGCAGCTGCGTGCTGGGACGATTGACATTGCCTTTGATCTAGATAAGCCAATTCAGGCAATAGATATAACCAGCCGCACAATTACCACTGAACCACTCGTCTTTGTCACCTATCCAGGGCATCAGCTTACAACGCAAGATGACTTCACGATTGCCGATCTAGCCGATACATCCCTCGTGTTGACCGAGCCAACGTGCAACTATCGTGTAATGCTAGAGAAATTGGTCAAAGAGGCTGGCATCCACCTAAAAAACCCTATGAGCTTTGAGAATGTGGAAGCGATCAAGCAGTGTGTAAAAGCGGGGCTTGGCGTCTCATTATTGCCGAGAATTTCTATCGCCGAAGATGTGGAGCGAGGTCTGTTAGTGGAACTACCGTGGAGAAGTGAACCGCTCGCGTTTGCCACCCAAATGATCTGGCACCGCGATAAATGGCTCTCCCCGGCATTGAAACAGTTAATCAAGGTAACCGAGGGATGCTTTGATTGTTAATAAGGCACCAGAGTCTTTTTGTCCTGCTAGATTTGACAGCCGCTGTATCCATTGGATACACTGTATCCAATCATGACAATTCACATTCCCCAACATCTAACATCAGCCGAAAAAGTGATCCTCGCGCTACGCACCGCCATCACCACAGGCGAGCTGCCTGCGGGCGCGCAGATCCGCCAAGAAGAGATCGCGGCCCAATACGAAGTTAGCCGAATGCCGGTACGCGAGGCGTTTCGACAGCTCGAAGCCGAGGGGCTGCTGGTTGTCTATCCCGGCCGCGGCGCGTTTGTCAATCGACTCAGCGCGGACGAGATCCGAGAGATCTATGACATCCGCATTTTGTTAGAAGGAGACGCCATACGGCGAGCGGTGCCACATCTTTCCTCTGCCATGTTGGCGCAGGCCGGGTCGCTGCTGGCGGAGTTGGACCTCGCAACCGATGGCCAATCATTTGGGCAGTTGGACGAGGCTTTCCACGCCGCACTCTACGCGCCAGCCGACAGACCGCGGCTGCTCGAGTTAATCAACACACTGCGCAATCAGGTTACCCAATTCCTCTATGCAGCCGCGCCCATGCAGTCGTACCGCAATAGCGCTATGAACGAGCATCGCCAAATTTTGGATGCGTGTCATGCTGGTGATGCAGACGCAGCAGTTGCAGCAATAGAAGAGCATTTACGCAATTCAGTGCAGGTAGTAATCGAGTCAAACAGCCAAAATTAGGCCATTTCTTTTCAGTGGCCTTAGTAGTTCACGAAGTTTTTAAAACTGTTCAAACTGGGAGAGTATAATGACACAGAAAGTTGCATTGATCACCGCCGCGGGCAGCGGCATGGGCGCAGGTGTTGCGCGCAAGCTAGCAGATGATGGTTACAAAGTCTGCATCTTATCATCATCGGGCAAGGGCGAAGCACTGGCTCAAGAGCTAGACGGCACCGGCGTGACTGGATCCAACCAAATCGTAGCCGATCTCGAACGCTTTGTGCAAACAGCCGTAGACAAGTACGGTCGCATCGATTGTGTGGTCAACAGCGCTGGCCATGGTCCCAAGGGCAAAATTCTGGAGATTACCGACGAAGAATGGCATATAGGCATGGATGTTTACTTTCTTCATGCGGTCCGCATTGCGCGCTTAGTCACCCCATGGCTGATTGAAAATGGCGGCGGTTCAATCATCAACATTTCGACTTACGCCACCTTCGAGCCGGATCCAGCCTTTCCTACTTCGGGCGCATTCCGATCCAGCCTTGCATCATTCACCAAGCTCTTTTCCGACGAATATGCAGCCCAAAACATACGCATGAATAATATCCTGCCCGGCTTCATCAACAGCCTGCCCGAAAAGCAGCAGTTTAAAGACCGCATCCCCATGGAGCGCTATGGCACGGTCGAAGAGATCGCCGCAACAGCCGCATTCTTGGTATCGGACGGCGCGGCCTACATCACGGGTCAAAACATCCGCGTGGATGGCGGCATTACGCGTGCTGTATAGGGCATAATTTAGAAAAAAACCGCAGTTCAACGAGAGCTTCAAAAATTGTTAATGCTTTTCTTCGCAGTCCCGTTCCGCTGAGCATGGTCGAAGCGTCGCGTCTTTGCGCCGTCTAAGGCCATAGCAAAAGATAATCGGGCCACCTAGCGGAAAAAGCATAACAACAAAAATGAGTCAGCCGAAAAAACAACTCATGACAGCCAAAGGCGTTTACCCAATCCTACCAACCCCCTTTCTCGAAGATGGCGCGCTCGACATCGAAAGCATCCGTCGCCTAATCGACTATCAGAAAACCACAGGCGTTAGCGGTGTGGCCGTGCTTGGCTTTATGGGCGAAGCAGACAAACTTTCGCAAGCCGAACGCAGCACCGCCCTATTGACCGCCGCGAATCAAGCCAATGGTGACCTCGACATTTGGGTTGGGATCCGCGCGCTGGGTACAATGGGCGCTGTCGAATATGCACAGATCGCCGAAGCTCATGGCGCGTCGCTTGTCTTCGTTGCGCCGATCTCCGTGCAGAATGACAATGTGCTCTACGATCACTTTCAGCAGGTGCAACAAGCCGTCTCGATCCCTGTGATGATTCACGACTACCCCACTGCATTTAATGTCACCCTCTCGCCCGACCTAATCGCGCGTTTGGGCAAGGATAAGATCTGTCCATACATCAAGCTTGAAGATACGCCGGTTGGCCCCAAGATGACCAAAGTACGCGCGTTAGCGGGCGACGAAATGGGTGTTTTTGGTGGACTAGGTGGCTTCTACTTTATGGAAGAGATGGAGCGTGGCGCTCTGGGCATTGCATCGGGTTTCACCTTTTCCGAGGTGCTAGTACGCATTTATGATCTGTACACAGCGGGCGATTACGAAGAGGCGGCAAAAACCTTTGACCATTACGCCTCTCTCATCCGCTACGAATTCCAACCAGGGTTAGGATTGGCCTTTCGTAAGCACATCTATCAGCGTCGCGGCATTTTTCGCACCAACGTTGTGCGTAAACCCATCGGCATGGCGCTCGATCCGTACACTGCCATGGAATATGAACGAGTTATTGCACGCTGTGGGTTGAGTCTGGAGATTTAAGTAGGGGCACAATATATCGTGCCTAATTCACGCACGACGCATCAGGTCACAAACCGACAAGTAACACCTCAGCACACATACACACTAGGAGACCACCATGTCCATCGAAAACAAAAGCATCAAAGACAAAGTTGCCATCGTCACCGGCGCGGCCAAAGGGATCGGGCTAGCAATTGCCGAACGATACGCACAAGAAGGAGCCAAGGTCGTCGTTGTCGACATCGACGCTGAAGGCTGTAACGCAGCAGCCGATCACATCAACATTACAGGTGGCACCGCCCTCGCAACGCCAATCGATATTTCCGATGAAGCCTCCGTTGACGCCATGATCGCCGCCGCTGTAGACGAGTACGGTACCGTTGATATTCTCGTCAACAATGCTGGGCTGATCTCGCCCATGAAGCATTTCCTCACTGTGGACAAAGAGTGGTGGGACACAATCATCAATGTCAACCTGACCGGCACCTTCCTCTGCTGCCTCAAAGCCAGCCACATCATGGCCAAGAACGGCGGCGGAGTCATCATCAATATGTCATCCGGTGGGGCAACGCGGGCGCATCGTCAATTTGTGGCCTATGACGCAACTAAAGGCGGCATCGAAGCCATGAGCCGCGCCATGGCACTGGATCTGGGGCCATACGGCATCCGCGTCAACATCCTCACCCCCGGCTCGATCGACACAACGGGCATAGATGAAGAAGGGCGCAAAATGCGCGGCACCAACGTACCCCTTGGCCGCATCGGCGAACCAAACGACATGGTGGGCGCGGCAGTCTTCCTCGCATCGGACGACGCGCGCTACATTACCGGTCACAGCATCGTGGTCGACGGCGGCATGTTGGCACAGCAGCGATCCGCAACCGTGGATATCTGCCCGCCAAGCGATTTTCCTAAGGTTGAGGATCTGTAAGATGAAACAAAATTACCGCGTCGGGGCCGATATCGGCGGCACCTTTACCGACCTCATCATCGTCAATAACGAAACGGGTGCGTTTACCATTGGCAAAACGCTCACCACGCCCGATGATCCGTCACGCGCGGTCGAAAAAGTGCTGCTCGAAACGCTAGATCTGGGCAACGTTCGGCCCGACGAAATCCAACATCTGATCCACGGTACGACGCTGGTCACCAACGCCATGATCGAGCGCAAGGGGGCCAACACCGCGCTGCTGACGACCAAAGGCTTCCGCGATTCGGTCGAGATTGGCCGCGAAACGCGCTACGATCTCTACGACTTGATGCTCGAACAGCCCAAACCGCTGGTGCCGCGCTATCTGCGTTTTGACGTGCCGCAACGCACGCTGGTCGATGGCACAACGCACGAAGAATTGGATGAAAAATTTGTGGCAGATCTCACCGCCGAACTGACCGAAAACGGGATCGAAGCCATCGCCATCTGCTTTCTGCATAGTTTCACCAATCCCACGGCAGAACGGGCCGCCCGCGAGGTGGTTCATCAGGTGGCCCCCAAAATGCGCGTCTCAATCTCATCCGACGTCAACCCCGAGATCCGCGAGTTCGAACGGGCATCGACAACGATTGCGAATGTCTATGTGCAGGAGTTAGTAGAGAAATATCTGCGTCGCCTTGAAGAACGGCTGGATGCAGTAGGATTTACGGGCAACTTTTATCTCATGCTGTCGAGCGGCGGCATTGCCACAGTCGATACAACAGTGCGTTTTCCCGTGCGTCTGCTAGAATCGGGACCGGCCGCGGGCGCGCTGGCGGCCAACGCATACGGTATCGCTGCGGGCCACCCCGATCTGATCTCGTTTGACATGGGTGGCACCACTGCCAAGATCTGCGTAATAGACAAAGGCGAGCCGCTGATTGCACACGACTTCGAAGTGGATCGCATCTATCGCTTCAAGAAAGGATCGGGGCTGCCTATCAAGCTGCCGGTGATCGAGCTGATCGAAATCGGCACGGGCGGCGGATCAATTGCGCGAGTCGACACGCTGGGGCTGCTCAAAGTGGGACCCGATTCGTCAGGTGCGGATCCTGGGCCGGTCTGTTACGGCAATGGCGGCGAGGATCCAACCGTGACGGACGCCAACCTGATTTTGGGCTATCTCGACCCCGCATACTTTCTCGGCGGCAAAATGTCGCTCGAATTAGAAAGGGCCAAGGAAGTAATACGCCAGAAAATCGCCGAATCCCTTGGGCTATCGATGGAAGAGGCCGCATGGGGCATTCATCAGATCGCCAATGAGAATATGGCCAACGCGGCACGAGTCCACTCGCTTGAGCGCGGAAAAGATCCGCGCCGTTTTCCCCTCTTTGCTTTTGGCGGTGCCGGTCCGGTCCACGCCTATCGCATTGCGCTTTCGCTGGGGTCGCCCGAAATGTTGGCCCCGCTGGGCGCGGGCGTGATGAGCACGGTTGGCTTTTTGACTGCGCCGCTAGCCTTCGATTTTGTACGCTCGTGGACGGTGGAAACGCAGGAGATCGACTGGGATAAGGCCAATCAATTGCTAGCCGAGATGGAAGCCGAGGGCGAGGCTTTGTTGAGCGATTCGGGCGTCGCGCCGGGTGATATTGTGCATCGACGGCAGGTGGATATGCGTTTCGTGGGTCAGGGTCACGAGATCCCAGTGACGCTGCCAAACACAACCTTGGGTGCCGAGCATCTAGATGGGTTGAAGGCGACTTTTGATACCGTCTACCAAGAGCTGTACGAGCGCTTGGGGCCGCCGGTCAATATGGAGATCATCAACTGGCGCGTGGTCTCGTCTGGCCCCACGCCGGATGTATCGTTGGAGATCAACAGCGATGGCAACGACGCACAGACCGCGGCCGACACGAAGAAAGGGTCGCGCCAAGCCTACTTCCCCGAAGCTGATGGTTTTACGGATACGCCAATCTACGACCGTTATTTAATGAAGCCGGGCATGACCTTTGATGGCCCTGCCATTGTGGAGGAGCGCGAGTCCACGGTGATCATCGGGCCGGGGAGTACCTGTTCGATTGATAAGCATTATAATTTGGTGATCAAGATGCCGGCGGCTTGAAATAACTTTTCGAAAGACGCGAAGACTAGAACAATAAGAGATTGTGCAATGAATATATCTGATAGAATAAAAAAAATTCTTCCTGACGATCAGGCTCGAATGACTTGTCTTAATGCTTTTCAAGACTCGATTGGACTTGCGAAAGAATGTTGTAGCAAAAAATGGGTTGTGCATTGTCTTAGTGATGATAAGCTTCGTCTTGTCATAGGTGACTTAAGGGTATTTACTATCGAGAAAACACCAAGAAAAGACAAGCATAAGGGAGCTTCTCGCATTTGGTTAGCATTGTTTAAAGACTCATTGCATAAACAACCTGAATTCAAATCCCAATTAGACAACTCTTCCGAGTGGGAATGGGGACCATCCGGAACACTAGACGGTGAATACCCAAACCCTCCTTCACGAAATGGATATTATTACGTGAAAAATGGTGCAAACAGGACGGATTTGTTTTCAGAGGTTATTTGGCCTCTTCACAACGATTACATTCCTAAAGTTGTAGATAAAAATGCTAATCTTAAGAAAAATAATAATTGTAGTGAATTGCTAGAGTATCTGGAAGCTCGGTTTACTTCTCCTGACACACACACAATCTTTCAGCTTATTGATACGGAAATCGAAACTCCAGTGGCGAGCGATATAGACGAACCTGATCCTAGCGTACCAGATAGGATCTTAACAAAAACATATCGAATTCTTCGAGATACTAAGCTTGCAACTTCGATCAAGCAACGCCATAACTATGAGTGCCAGATATGTGGTAAAACCATCGAATTGCCGAATGGCAAACGGTATGCCGAAGTACATCACATTAAACCACTTGGTTCGCCGCATAATGGAATTGATGTTGAAGAGAATATCATCTGCGTTTGTCCCAATCATCATGCGGCCCTTGATTACTTTGCTATCAAGCTGGAGCGCAGTCAGATTACCGCGCATGAGAATATCGGTGACGAATATATTAATTACCATAACCAAGAATACGCAAGGCAATTTCACCCATAATAAACGCAAACGGGCTTCATGGAAATAAAAACAGAATGAGCACGACTTATAAAAATCATATTTTGGCTGCTGTGCAT
>Ga0209185_1001408_pt1 | contig 21121 bp, 15 predicted proteins | sample SidtaG_2_FD_187425 | JGI IMG/M metagenome (GOLD analysis project Ga0209185, IMG submission 187425) | Marine algal microbial communities from Sidmouth, United Kingdom - Sidmouth_Asex2 metaG (SPAdes) (version 2) | ecosystem: Host-associated > Algae > Red algae > Unclassified | place: Sidmouth... | reverse complement strand
GGGCAGACGTACTAAACCGCGCCAACTTGGGTTTCGAAGTTATGCACGAGCGTAATGCTCATAACTTCCCCTTAGACTTGGCTGCTGGTGAGTCCGCTCCTGTTGCTCTCACTGCTCCTGTCATCAACGGCTAATTCTTGAACCTTGTTCTGAATTAGAGGTTGAACCTCAGTTAATCTGAGAATCTAACAAAACAAAAACAGAGCGCTCCTCCGGGGGCGCTTTGTTTTTGTTTGGCTATCGCTTGATTAGGACTGCATTATAATCAGTTAGATTTGTGTTGCTAGATCATACTGATATAGCCAATCTGAAAAAGCCTTTTCACCGACTTTGGCTTGTTCTGGTACTGAGCCTAATGATGTCCTAAACCATTTTGGCCGTAGGAAAGGATTAAGCATTTGAGCCGCAGAAAACAGCGTTCGATATTGAATTGTCGTGGCGCGTTCTATACGACTGGTTTCGTAATGCTCTAAAGCTGCTTTTAGATTGTCCTGCTTAGCTAAACAGGTGGACAATATCCACGCATCTTCAAAGGTAGTGTTGGTGCCTTGTCCCAAGAATGGTCCCATCGGGTGTGCTGCATCACCAACTAGGGTTATTCGGTCATGACTCCACTGGGGCAATATTAGAGGCTGACATACTGGTCTTTCGACGATGGTTTCAGCATCTGTTAGATCAATGAGTTCTTGGACAGCAGGATGCCATTTCGATAGGGCTTGCATGACTTGTGCTTTAACTTCTTCAGCGTTCTTGGATCGATAAATGTCTGGAGAGGTCATCTCTAGTGACCAGGAAATATGCCCCTCTCCGTTATCCAGTAGTAATAAGGTCTTGCCTCGTTTCACAAAAAGAGTGGTGTGATGAGGGGGCAGCAAATGATGCTGATATTTTTGTACACCGCGCCAAGTCATCCAACCTCCATATGCTGGGTCTTCCATCCCAAACAGTTGCTTGCGAACGGTAGAACGAATGCCATCTGCTCCAATAAGCAGATCAACGGTTATCGCTTCGCCGTTTTTGAAAGACAGATTAACGTTCTGGTTTCTTTGTTCAAAGTGAATGAGTTGATGATTGAGGTGAAGGGTTTCTAGTGGTAGTTTGGATCGCATTGCTTCTTGCAGACTGAACCAGCGAATGGCTAGGAATGGCTGATCATATTTGTCGTCTTTGACGCGTTGGTTGAGGATAGGCCATCCTCTCGCTGTTCTGATCCTAAAGCGATTAAGCTGTGACCCTTGCTGTTTGAGTTGTTGAACGAGATCGGTATCAATATTTGCTAAGCTTTTGACTCCGTTGGGGGACAGGGTTACGCCTGCACCAATGGGCCGAAAGGCTTTGGCTCGCTCATAAATGTGAACTTCAATACCTTGTTTTCTGAGGGCGATGGCTGTGGCTAGTCCTGCGGGGCCTGCCCCGATAATGCCGACTTTTTTGAGGTAGGTATGCGAGGACTGCTGACTGGTATCTACTTTGTGACTCTCAGATTGAGTATTGAACGTCACTAGTTCTGTCCTCGAAGAAGGGAGTCATGATGTTAGATATTTCTTTTTATAGAACTCATTTGGGATCTTTTCTAAGACCTATACTGGTTCAAAAACGTCTTACACCAGTAGTTTGACACATCGAGAATGGCAGCTCATTGAGCTGCTGTTGCCCCACTCAAATCTATGCTTTATTAGGCTGATGCTCAAGAGGTTAGTGAGATCACAAAAAGTCCCAGATAGGTCCTATAGCGGCAAAGAATCCAGAATCCTTAGCTTGACCTCAATAGAAAAATCCAGTGGCTAAGATTCTCGTCGGAGCTTCTCTAGAACACTTTGGTCTTCCATCGTAGAAGCATCCCCTGCAATATCTTCTCCACTCGCTAGATTGCGTAAGAACCGCCGGATGATTTTGCCAGATCGGGTCTTGGGTAAAGCATCGGCAAAGCGAATCTCACCGGGACGGGCAATAACCCCAATCTCATTAACAACATGCTGTTTCAGAGTGGCTTTGAGATCATCACTAGGACTGTGAGTATTTTCTAGGGTCACGAAAGCAAACACATCTTCACCTTTAAGATCATCGGGTCGACCGACCACTGCTGCTTCTGCTACGGCTGGATGAGATACTAGTGCTGATTCAATTTCCATTGTCCCTAAGCGGTGTCCAGACATATTAATGACATCATCCACACGTCCCATAATCCAAAAATAACCATCCTCGTCACGGCGGACACCATCCCCTGCAAAGTAGACATATTTCCCATCTTGGGGGGGGATATGCTCCCAGTACGTGCGGCGGAAGCGATCATCATCGCCGTAAACCGTGCGCATCATACTCGGCCAGGGATGACGAATGACGAGATAGCCGCCGTCATTATCTGCAACAGGATTTCCCTCCAGATCCACCACATCTGCCAAAATACCTGGAAATGGCCGAGTTGCTGATCCTGGCTTCGTTGGCGTTGCCCCCGGCAAGGGTGTGATCATAAAACCACCCGTTTCGGTTTGCCACCAAGTATCGATGACCGGGCATTTGCCCCCGCCAATGACTTGCTGATACCAGATCCAAGCTTCTGGGTTAATCGGTTCACCCACCGTTCCTAGAATCCGTAGGGACGATAAATCTCTGGCCTGGGGATACTGATCGCCTAGTTTAATAAAAGCCCGAATTGCGGTGGGGGCAGTATAAAAGATGTTGACGCCATATTTCTCTACCACATCCCAGAAACAGCCGGGGTTGGAGGCTCTGGGTGCTCCTTCATACATCAAAGAGGTGGCCCCATTGGAGAGCGGACCATAGACAATATAGCTATGCCCGGTAATCCAGCCGACATCAGCGGTACACCAGTAGACATCGTTTTCTTTAAGGTCAAAAGCCCACTTGCAGGTCATGTGGGTGTAAAGGTTATAGCCTCCAGTAGTATGAACCACACCCTTGGGTCGGCCAGTGGTACCGCTGGTATAGAGAATAAACAACATATCTTCGCTGTCCATCGGTTCGGGGGGACAGTCTGCTGAGGCCGAAGGCACTAACTCGTGCCACCAGTGATCGCGACCGGATGTCATTGTCACGTCGGCTTTGGTTCGCTGGACCACAAGGACATTTTTGACACTAGGAACAGCATTATCTGCTAATGCCTGGTCAACGGCTGCTTTTAAGGGCACCGCTTTATCTTTACGGAAGCCGCCATCGGCGGTAATGACCAGTGTAGCCTCGGCATCGTTGAGGCGATCTTTGAGGGCTTCTGCACTAAACCCGCCAAAAATAACCGTATGAGGGGCACCGATGCGGGCGCAGGCTAACATGGCGATCGCAGCTTCTGGCACCATCGGCATGTAAATGCCCACCCGGTCCCCTTTGCTGACCCCGAGTTGCTTGAGAACATTGGCTGTCTGACAAACCTCTCGATGCAGTTGGGCATAAGTCAAGGTGCGAGAGTCCCCTGGTTCTCCCTCCCAAATTAGGGCGGCTTTATTGCGTCGCCCCGTTTTTAAATGCCGATCTAGACAGTTGTAGGTGATATTGAGCTTGCCGCCTACAAACCATTTGGCAAAGGGGGGCTGCCAATCTAGAACCGTATCCCATTTCTCAAACCAGTCCAATTCTTGTTCGGCCAATTCAGCCCAAAACGCTTGTGGATCCTCTGCCGCTTTGGCATAGAGCTGTTCATATGCATCCAGACTTTTGATTTCAGCCTGGGCCGCCAGCTCGGTAGGGGGTGGGAACAGCCGTTGTTCTTGCAGAATAGATTCAATAGTGGGTTGTGACATAGCCCTAATTAACCAACGTGGGGAGCAATTTGAGGATCGGTAATGCCCTGATCGAGGGTATTGCTAATTAAGGTCCCATAAAATGCGATCGCAATTCTTTAAGCTTTTGTGATCAACTTTCTTGCCAACCTATATTTTGGGAAGCGCTGACATTGCGAAAAAATGGCGCTATCTCCCCTAAGCAAGTGAGTATTCAGTTTGATCAAGTCTCTGGCAAGCATGGCACTAGGTTTAGTGGGGCTCTCTGAGACAGGATGGTTGAAAATATTGTCCGAGGCAAGATTATCATTGGTTTGTCTGCACTCTTGGATACCGTTTATGGTGGATAAATAGAGTTATTCGCAAACCTTCAATTAACTGATCTATCAATCTGGCCATTGTGGTTCTTTCAACTGCCGATATTAAACAACAGCTCCTGCCCATCGTTGGTTCTGATCAAGTGTCGCCTTTGTCCGAGACAGCTTTGATCTCTCCTAGTCGAGCCGAACAGCTCTTCGGACAAGGCAAACTTCCCTCCTATATTGTTTTTCCACGCTCTCAAACAGAACTGGCTGCGGTGGTGACTGCAGCCCATCGGCAACAGTGGCGATTGCTGATCTGTGGTCAAGCTAGCAAAATCCACTGGGGTGGATTAACGGATCAGATCGATGTGGTGGTGTGTACTCAGTCTCTTGATCGAGTCATTGCCCATGCCGTTGGGGACTTAACCGTTACAGTAGAAGCAGGCTTGCCCCTATCAACCCTCCAGGCCGATTTAGCACAGTCTAAACAGTATGTTGCTCTGGATCCGGCCTATCCTGATACCGCCACGATTGGAGGTCTGATTGCTACGCGTGATACAGGCGGTTTACGGCATCGCTACGGCAGTTTACGGGATATGTGTATCGGCATCACTTTTGTCCGGGCTGACGGCCAATTGGTGAAGGCTGGCGGCAGAGTCGTTAAGAATGTGGCTGGTTATGACTTAATGAAGCTGATGACGGGCGCCTATGGCTCCTTGGGGATTATTTCAGAAGTTACGTTGCGCCTTTATCCAATCCTAGAGACATCCTCTACGGTTCTAGTTAGTGGCTCGCAGCGTGAGATTGCCGAACTAACTCACAGCTTGCTGCGGAGTGCCCTCACCCCCACAGCCGTTGATTTGCTGTCAGCTTCAGTGCTGCAAACTGGACCCATACCGGGTGAGATGGGAATAGCCGTCCGTATGCAAAGTGTGGCAGAGAGTGTGGCAGTGCAGTGCGATCGCCTCCTCAACCAAGCCCAAGGATTATCGACTCTAACTTTAGAGGGGAACCAGGATGCCGATTTTTGGCAGCAACTCACCCATCGGTTCTGGCAAGGGCCGGATGCATCGGCAATCGTTTGCAAGTTTGGCGTTGTCCCCACCCAAACGACCTATGTCCTCTCTCAACTCACTCAGTATTGTCAGCAGCGAGGGATTACCTGTTTTGGCCGCATTCATGCGGGAAGTGGAACGGGAGTATTGCGGTTGGAGCATGAAGGCATAGGCAAGGAGCCCTCGTCTGCGGTTGAATGGGTAGGGGCAGTGCGATCGCACTGTCAGCAAGCGCATGGGTTCTTAACGGTTTTAGAGGCTCCGCCTGTGCTCAAGCAAATGATTGATATTTGGGGATATGCTGGCAATGCTTTGGCCAGTATGCACAAACTCAAACAGCAATTTGACCCTCACAAAATCTTGAATCCTAATCGTTTCGTTGGTGGAATTTAATGCCTGCTTCTGAATCTCCTAGTTCTACCCGAATCGTGTCGGCTGCAGATTTTGCGCTGCCAGTCTCGGAGCAGTCACCCTCACCGTCCGATCAGCCTGCTGCAGATTTGCCCTCTACTCAGTCTTTGATTGATTCCTGCGTCCATTGTGGTTTTTGCCTCTCGACCTGCCCCAGTTATCGGGTGATTGGCAAAGAAACCGATTCTCCCCGCGGCCGCATATATCTCATGAATGGTCTCAGTCAGGATAAATTTGCGCTCACAGATGAGATCGTCGAACATTTTGATACTTGTTTGGGGTGTTTGGCGTGTGTCAGCACCTGTCCTTCGGGCGTGGAGTATGACCAGCTTATTACCACTGCCCGGATTCAGATCGAGCAAAACTACCAGCGTAGCTTGCCGCAACGTCTATTGCGGAAAGTCCTGTTTACCTTACTTCCCTATCCCCAGCGACTACGACCGTTTTTACGACCTCTGCAGATCTACCAAAGAACGGGCTTGCAAAAAGTGTTGCGACAAACACGGTTGTTGGACCGATTTTTGCCCAAATCCCTAGTGGCCATGGAGTCCCTTTTACCTCCTATCCAATCCCAAGCTTTTGCCGACCCTGAGCTGGAGATTTTTCCCGCTCAAGGCCAGCAGCGTTATCGGGTCGGTCTGATTCTAGGATGCATCCAACGACTGTTTTTATCGGAAGTCAATCAAGCCACTATTCGGGTACTGACGGCCAATGGCTGCGAAGTGGTTATTCCCAAAGGCCAAGGCTGCTGTGCTGCCTTACCCCATCACCAAGGCCAAGTTGATCAGGCCCAAGATTTGGCTCGGCAAATGATTGATAGTTTTGCAGACACTGAGTTAGATGCAGTGATCATCAATGCCTCGGGCTGTGGTCATACCCTCAAAGAATATGACCAGATCTTGAAAGAGGATGAAGGGTATTGCGATCGCGCCCAAGCCTTTGCCCACCAAGTCAAAGATGTGCAAGAATTTCTGGATGAAATAGGTTTAACCACCCCCTTGTCCCCGCTCCAACCAGAACCACTGCCTGTCGTCTATCAAGATGCCTGCCACATGCTGCACGGCCAAAAAATTCAGACTCAACCCCGCCGTCTCCTCCAGCAAATTCCAGGCATAGCGTTACGAGAACCCCGTGATGCTTTTCTTTGTTGTGGTAGCGCTGGAGTGTACAACATTCTCCAACCCGAGATTGCAGAAGAACTAGGACAGCAAAAGGTACAGAATTTAACTCAGACAGGAGCCGTCCTAATTGCCTCTGCCAATGTGGGCTGTACCATGCAAATTCGCAAGCATCTTGATGCTCAAGATCAAGTGCTGCCAGTTCTCCATCCGATACAACTGTTAGATTTTTCTATTCGCGGTGTTGCTTGGTCCTCAGCTGATGTAGGGAATGCTCAAGACAGGCATCTTATCTCTACCTCAGATGCACCTTGAGTCCCTATGCACCTGTCCACAAAACTCACAACTTGGTTAGAAACCCATTGGGTCGCCCCGGCCTATGCTGGCTGGGTGATTTTGGGCCTGACGGTCTTTTTCTTATTGGCAGCCGCCAATACTTTAGCAGGCTGGCTGTACGTTTTGGGTGGGCTGGGCTTAGGACTCTTGATTGTGGCAGCCGTCTTATCGATTCAATCCCTGCAAGGATTACAGATTAAACGATCACCGATAGTCCCTGTTAGTGTCGGTGAGACCCTCACTCTCGGGCTGCAAATTACTAATCCGACCTCAACCCCCAAAGCTTTACTGCAAGTGGTTGATGCTCCTCCTGCAACCTTAGGAACAGCCAACCTACAGACCCTCTCTGAGATTGCCGCCGATTCCACCCACACCTGCACCTATGTCCTCACGCCTCAACAGCGAGGTGTCTATCGTTGGCAAACGGTCCAACTTCGAAGTGCTGCTCCCTTGGGCCTATTCTGGTGCCAACGTCGCCGTCTCGCTAAAGCTAAGGCAATTATTTACCCCCAGATTTTGCCTTTGAGGCACTGTCCACTTCTAGATCAGGTGGGTCAGGATCAAGATCGCCAATTCCAAGCCCAGCATATTGGTTCTCATCATCATAACGAAGGCATCACTCGGTCTATTCGTCCTTATCGATGGGGTGATCCGTTGCGATTAGTGCATTGGCGGACTAGTGCCCGTCATAATGAACTCCGCACCCGCGAGCTAGAGATGTTTACGGGTGGACAAACACTCACCATTGCTCTAGATAGCTCCTGTGATTGGCATCCTGATCATTTTGAGCAAGCTGTGATTGCGACTGCCTCTTTCTATGCCTACGCTCAACAACATCAAGATCAGGTTCAAGTTTGGACCGGGCAAGCAGGTTTGCAAACAGATAGACAAGCCATCTTGGAGACGTTGGCGCAAGTGCAAGTCGGCGATGTGGTGGTGGCGCCGCTGCCCCAATCACCTGTTGTTTGGTTGTCGCCCAACGCAGATAGTTTGTCAGATCTACCCCCTGGGAGTTGTTGGTTCCTTTGGTTCGATGGTGTCATGTCTCAGCCTGTAGTGTCTGGCAATATACATATACCTGGCCTACAAATTTTGCCTGACCATCCCTTACTGACTCAACTACAACAAGATATTAGTTCCCACTCGCGCTGATCGATTACGACTCTTCATAGCCTGGGTTCGCCAATGAGAAAGCAAAATCTATAAACTAGGTTGAAGGAATAATCAGTATAAATTAATACATTCTTCAGGGCGATCTCAGATATTTCGCGCATAATAAAGGCAGATAAAAACTGAAAACTCTAATAGGTGGGTACGATGAATACAAAAAGTTGGCTGCATACTGCTTTGATCTGCAGTTCATTAATCGGTTCTTCAGCCTTTATACAAACTGCTCATGCAGGCACACTGGTAACCTGTGGTCCTAATGGAGCAGCCTCTATTGTGAAAGTAGTTCCGGCTGGATGTCGCCATTTATCAGCAACTTCTGCACCTAACCATTCTCCTGCTAATCCGGTCAAAGAATCTCGTTTAGGCTTTACTTTTAAGGCTTCTGCGCCCCAAGTTCAAGAGACTCAAGCGGTTGTCGTTGACCAAGATGCCCAGAAAACTGAGACTGTTGCTACGCTAGAACGGTAAGCATCCGCACTTCAAATCTACTAAGGTTAAGGGTCGCCAGGTAGTATATCGTTAATTAGAGATTCGTCAGATGAATCTTCGGACGGCTGATCAGATTCTGTTGCAGGCAACTCTACCTCTTCAGATTCATCAGTTGTCTCTTCAGATGAATCATCAACTGTATCAGTATTAGTCGGCTCTGATGTGTCGGTGGCAGGGCTGTCTAAGTCATTGGCTATCGGGCATTTATCCAGATTGACATCAGCATCCGTCAAATCTGCGCCGTCTAAAGTGGCTGCGCAAACGTCGGCCCCTTGCAATTTTGCACTCCGCAAAACTGCTTGTGTGAAGTCAGTGCTGGTTAATTTCGCGCTTTCCAAATTACTGCCATATAAATAGGCAGCCGTGAGGTTAGCATCCTCTAAATTGGCATTTTCTAAATTGCTCAACAGCAAAGACGTATTGCGGAGGTTGGCCCCTTGCAAATTAGCATTGCGGAGGTTGGCGTGGATGAGAATCAATCCACTTAAGTCGGCACCACTCAGATCACATCCCTCGCAAGCGTTGACTTGCTTTAACTGGGTAACATGCTCGGGGTTCTCGGCCAAAGCCGAGCTACCAAATGTTGTCCACAAGGTAAGTGCGATCGCAAAAACACCAAATCTCATGCGCTTTTTTCTTCCGTCGCCACAGCTCCAAATCGTACTGTAACAGATTGAGTTATGCCTATGACTTTAACGAGCCATTTTTATTGCGGTTCCTGTTGCCGTAATCAGCAGCAGCACGCCTGTTTCATCAATATTGATTGTATCAGTACTCACACGCACACCTACCACCGCATTGGCACCCAGATGATCTGCCCGTTTCTCTAATTCAGCGATGGCATCTTGCTGCCCTCGCTCAAAGACCCGTTCATAGCTGGCTGTACGACCGCCGATAATATCGCGGATGCCTGCAAAGAAGTCTCGAAGGGCATTGCTGCCATACACGACTTCAGCGGTAACGATACCCAGATAACTTTCGACAACGGCGCCTTGAATAATATCGGTGGTCGTCGTTAGCATAGTCTCTCTCTAAATCACAGTCATTATTCACTCAGCATAGTAGTTTCCTGGTCCTTCTAGTCACTAAAATTCCTAGAAAGGAGGCTTTGGGTAATTCGTGCTAGGAGGGTCAGGTTTGCTGTCATCATAGGAGAAGGTATTGGGCAAGTTAGAGCTGAGGATGACCATATTTTTCTACAAAGTCCAGGATCCTTACGGATGTTTTTCCAATTTTTCGCTGCATAGTATTGACTTGGAAGGACAGACTTGGCCCACTTCAGAACATTACTATCAAGCTCAGAAGTATCAAGATACCCTACATCAATCTCTCTGCGAACAAATTCGACAGTCTCCTACTCCTGAAGCTGCTGCTGCTCTGGGTCGGAATCCTACCTATGCGATTCGACCCAATTGGGATGCCATCAAAGCTGAGATTATGTACACTGCCGTACGGACGAAATTTCTGACGCACGCCGCGATTCAGGCAGAACTGTTGGCGACTGGGGATGAACTGATTGTCGAGAATTCACCCCTAGATGCCTATTGGGGGTGTGGTGCAGATGGTAAAGGTGACAATCAGCTTGGGAAAATACTCATGCAAGTTCGGCAAGATATTCGACTGCTGATCAAATCTGGAGTCGTTAGGGCTTGATACTCCCTGTCATGGCTGGTGGCCTGTTCGCAACCCGTAGATCCGGCAAAATCGTTCTGGATAGCTTGGCAGTCTGCAATGTCTCTACCGGCACTTGGGCATGGGCCAAGTTGGTGCTGCTCAAATTTGCCTGTTCCAATAGGGCATTGGTGAGTTGTGCAAATTTGAAGGAGGCTTCGCTCAACTCCGCCATACTCAGATTGGCATAGCTGAGATTTACCCGATCCATATGGGCCCCAATCAGAGAGGCACCACTTAGGTTTGCGCCTTTCATGGAGCTATCTTGGCAGTTGGCTTCGCTGAGATCTGCAAACATTAAGGTTGCAGAATCTAAGTTGGCACCCGTCAAGTTGGCATCCCGCAAATCGGCATAATTGAGGGTAGTCCCCCAAAGATAAGATCGTTGCAAGTTTGCCCGTTGTAAATTCACCTTACTCAGATCTGCTTTGAGCAGATAGGTGCCGCGCAAGTAGGCATCACTCAGATTAGCTGCAGAGAGGACACTACCCTGGAAGTTGACACCCCAGAAATTCGCCCCACAAAGTTGGGCACCTGTCAAATTGGTATTTTCAATGTAGCTATGTTTGAAATTAACGCCGAATAGGTAAGCACCTGCTAAATTCATATGACACAACTTAGCTTTGATGAATGTGGCACCCGACAAGTTCTGCTGGCTTAAGTTGGCATGGCTCAGTTCTATTTCACTAAAATCTCGTTCACCAGCGGCATAGCGTTCTAGTAGCTCAGCGACTTGCATTATGGGGCACCTTATCTTCGATCCTGAGCTTCGATCTTAATCACTGAGCCCAAGGCATGAGAAGGGTGAATACACCGATGCTGTGTTAGTTGTTGCTGGTAATGATGATGGGTAGATATATGCATCTCAACCTACTTCTCTTGGTGACTTTTGCGACTGACAAAGATGTCTTGCCAGGTACCGCCTACGCCCTGCAAGATACCGCGACCAATCAGCCCTAAACCCCGACCAATCACTTGAGTCAGGAGGTAGACGACGCCCCGCCCCAAAAAGGTGAAGGTGGCTTGTAATGGGGGGGCGATCGCATCTCGTGCTTCCAGGGCCAGAGTCACCGTAAACCGAATCCCAGAGAGCTGCTTTAATTCCTGATCACGAGAGGCATAGACCGAAATTTTCTGTAATCCCGCTTCGCTGAAGACAATTAGCCCAAACTGGCTTTCAAACATCTCTTTGGGTTCAATAAACAGTCGCCGCATCCGGTAGTGGTTGGATAGAGCATTCCGAAATCGTTCAATGTCGCGGGTAGACAGCAAGGAGCGATCATAAAAGCTTTGTTTGATGACTTCGTTGGTGGCAAACTGATTGAGGAGCGGTTGCATCACTGCATTGGCTACGTTCACCACTAAATGGCTGAGCAACGCTTCTGCCTGGAGCATTGCTTCCGGGGACCCCACGGCCGATAGGGTATTGTCCACTAATAGTGGTGCTTGAAACAGCAGATGCTCTAAAAGTTCGGTCACTAAGGGGATTTTGTTAAGAATTTCTGTCTCGACAATGCGCTGATCCTGTTTGAGGACACTGACAATTTCAATGTCTTGCCATGCTTGAGCTGCGGATAGGTTAGACAGCGGTAAGGTCAAGTACTTGCCAAAAAAGTCGGCTGTGGCCGATAACCACAGGTCTTGGAGGAGGCGCGATCGCTTAGAAACTAATTGCGATCGCGTCACCTGGGAATACCGCAGTTCATTAACAATGCCTTCAAACTGCTTCAGGACAATTAAAAAAAGATCTTGCTGCTTCTGGGCCTTGAGAATATCGATTTCCAAGGGATCTTGGGTCCGATTCAGTGTACTGGTAGGCAGCTTAGCTAATAGGGCATCCATGAGGAGTGTCGTCACATCGGGAGGAGACACCAGATCGCTGGCATCAGTGACTTCGGTGATGCGAGAAGGAACAGCTAACTCATCCGTTTCCCAAGGATCTACATCTGCCCAGGAGGATGCGGGTTCTGCTGGAGTTGAGGTCAGTTCGTCTGAGGAGGAGTCGTTGTCTTGCTCTAAATAACGGCGTACCAGCCAGCGTACCGTTTGTAACTCCCGAGACCGACCTTCATTAATGGCGCGTTGCCATTGCGTCAAAGCGGTGCTTTGGCGACGATCCTGTAACTGCTCCAGGGTTTGCTCTAGCTGTCTTAACCCCGTCTGCATAAACACCTGTCGCAACAGGGTAAAGGCACTCAAGTTTTGCGAAGAGACTCTAGGGGGTGCGGAGGGTTGCTGAATCCTCTGTATCTGCACTTTCTGAGCTGCTTCCCAGATTCGTTGCCCTTGACTGGCTTGCCGTAACTGCTGGATCAATGTTGGCGTATCGACGCTGCCTTTGCAGCAGAAGCCTTCAACCCCTACTTGCCATAGCTTTGTAGCTTGTTGTGGATTGACAGCAGCGGCCAAGACAAATAGTGCGAGTGTCGGATAACGACTTTTCAGTTGTTGACAGAGGAGGGCATTGGCGTCAGTATCCAGGGTGCTACTCACATCTATGACGAGTAGATCTAGCGCGCGCGGATCGATAACCTGACTGGGTTGATCGGCTTGAGTGGGTTGATCTGCGGTCTGAGATCCTAAAAGGGTTAAGACTTGAGCCGGACTTTCCGCCTCCGCCACCACCTGGATATCTGGAACCCGATCTAAACAGGCCTTCAATCCCAGGCGAAAGATCGGATCGGCATCCGCTAACATGAACTGAAGGGGTTGTGTCTGTGGTGATGCTATTACCTGCTCAGTCATTCCCTTGATGGTTGTTGTTAATCCAGAGCCTAGGCTCTGGGAATGAACTCAGCTCATCGCTATCTACCTAATCCCCAGACCCTTGATCCAGTTTTTGGCAAGCGAAAGCTGCATGGCCTCAATGTAGAGGATAGTGTACCTTTAGTTGAATCGATCAAAAAAGACCTGTGGTACCCCTACGCGATAATAACCCTACTCGGATCACCCCCTTTGTTACCTATGTCATCATCGCCCTGAATGTTGTCGTTTTCATCCACGAATTGCAGTTAGGTGCAGACCTTAATGAATTCTTTCGGTTGTGGGCTGTAGTCCCCCAAGACTTAACGGCTAGCTTCAATGGCCAACCCACCGACCTTCCTCACCCAGCTTGGATTACGCTGTTCACGTCTCAGTTTTTACACGGTGGTATTTTGCATATTGCCGGGAATATGCTGTTTCTTTGGGTCTTTGGCAACAATGTTGAGGATAAATTGGGGCACACTAAGTATGCCGTTTTTTATCTCAGTTGTGGGGCTCTAGCGGCCCTCAGTCAGTGGTTCTTTAATGTCAATTCCGAGATTCCCTCTTTGGGGGCGAGTGGTGCGATCGCAGGCGTGATGGGTGCCTATATTCTGCGTTTCCCCAAGGCCCAAGTCCTCACCCTAGTGCCCCTTGGTTTCTTCTGGTGGACTATCAATCTACCGGCTGTCTTGTTTTTGGGGTTCTGGTTTGCTCAACAAGCATTTAATAGTGTCGCTAGCCTCAATACTCCCATGAACATGGGGGGTGTTGCCTATTGGGCTCACGCAGGTGGTTTTGTGTTTGGTGCGATTCTAGGTCCCCTGATGGGACTCTTTGATGACCAGCCTCGCCGCTGACGCTATCGTGTTTGAACTATATTTATGGTTACTTTGACTCAATCCGCTAAACTGATCGGACTGATCGGTTGTTCAACCCTGTTGGTGAATTGCACCTTCTGGAAAACCAAGGTAACTGAGTCCGATGGCTTTCGGTTAGAGACCATGCCTATTGATTATCAGGCCCTAGCTTCTCAGCCCGTCACACCAATCGGTAAAGTTTTTCAACTCTCGTTCTACGATTATGATCAGAGTTGGCAAAAGGTGATCAAAACCGTCGATGTTGCGCCATTGCAATATCGTAATCATGACCCCCATCTGGTGATTGACAACAGAGGTCGAGAATATTTGACCTCCCCCGCTTCAGATCGGATCAATGTTGAAGGCAAATCAGTCTTGGCCGATGCTCCGCTCAATTGGTATGGCAACGGCCCGGCAATTATTTTTGAACGCAAGTCGGGAACAATGCTTCTGCCGCTGCTACCCAATCAAACTTACAAAACTGCCAAAGCAGATATTGCTAGAACGGGGGGGAAAGTCCTGGGCATTTTTGGCAGTACCTTTAAGGGTATTGCTAAGAACGACTCTATTCCGCGCCGCTATATTTATTTCAATCCCAATCGGTTACCTGCCAATGCTGGGAAAACGAATCTCCCGGTATATCGTTCCCCAGAACTACCGGGCCAATCTGTCCGTGATATCTTGCTGTCTGGGCTTGTAACCTATGGCGATGGTCGTTCTGTCTACCTAGACTTCAGTAATCTGAAAGGCAAAGGCACGACCAACAACGAGCGAACAAAAGACGTTAAAGCTCAGATTCGTAAACAACTTGAACAGCTTGAAGCCCAGCCTGACATTGTCGTGATCACGATCGATACTCACGCCGTTATCCGCAAAACAGCCGACATTGACGCCGTTGTAGAACGGGGAGACTACCAACAGGGCGGACCTTTCTTGCTGCACGAAACCCAGTCTGTGGCCAGAGGACTACGGGTTTTTAATGATCAAACTAAAGCCTATTTAGGGTCAATGATTACCCCGTCTTTACTGATGAAAGATTGTCTAGCTGTTGCTCGTCAAAAATTTGGCTCAGATGCAGTTATTCAGTTTTTAGACGAGGATGCTGCTGCTACTGTCTATTTTGAGGACTACAATCCCACTCAAGATCTAGAGCTGCAAGATCCCATAGTTCTCAATGCCTTCAGGCTTACAGGGACAAAAGGTATTGAGCTAATTGTTCAATATGATTAAGCCCCGTAACTCCCCCGCTCTATGAAGTGCGGCAGATTTTAAAGCTCAGGATTTTCATATTCTTTGCATCATTGGTGTGAAGTTTCAGGATGCACACTTTTTGCTGAGAACTTGGCCCCAATCAGGCCAAACCTACAGGTTCTTTAGGATGTTACTTTAAGTTGCCTATTCGATTGAGAACTGAATATCAACTCTAAGGATCGTAATCCGATAACAACCTATACGGGCGAACATTAGTAAAGGCTACAAGATAAATAATCCTGCTGGATTCAAATGAGAAGATGCAACAACAGAAATGTAAAGTCTTAAAAATATGTTGCCTAATGATTTGACAATAACATTATTTTGAATTTCTGATTTAAAAAATAAACTATCTCTAGTATTAGAAATGTTAACAACTATGCCTCAGACGAAAGATATGTAAATTAATAAACTGTATGTCGTCTAATGATTTGACAAGTGTGGCTGATTTGAGATATCCATTTTTATTGCGGGGGCAAATAAATTAGGTCTTTTGAGTAACTTGACGTATTCCAGGAATAGACCATGAATAGCAATCGAGCCCCCTTGCTCGTTTTGATCAGCCCCCCAACGACAACCAATCAATAATGTCTTTATCTTTAGTTGGCAATGCTCTTAGTTTAGGAATAGCGTGTAGAGTTGGATAGATAGAGCTGATAGAGTTTTGAGCTGGTAGCAAGGTCAGACCTTGTCTTTAGTGATAGTTACCTCTTCTCAGACATAAGTCAAAATTTGTTCTCAGAATAATGAAGCTTCTCAGTAAATAATCAACAGAAGCTAGTGTCTCAATTACACAAAATACATAAATTTTGCTCTGGACTATTGTGTATTTTTGGAGCCTTTGAATGCTTTGGAGTCTTTGAGTTTTTGTAAAGAAAGAACGAAGTTATTATACTTTGAGAGATATTGTGTTTAAAAATAATTAAGTTGTTTTTCTGTGAACAACAAATAAAAATATTCTGGTTTAGAATGTTTTTTGTCAATAGCTATCATATTGGCGTTTTTTGATTTAGGGGTATTTCTGAGTCAGTCGGCCAAATTGTGTTTATCCGATTTTGTAATATTACCAAAGATTTTTTCTGTAGCAATTTCAAGACTATACAAGCGGTTCGAAATTGATGAAAACAATCTTGATTAGCTATGGCTGAAAATGTTGCTGAATTGCTTGTTAGTGTCGCTTATTGAACATGACTACCCAATACCTGGTTAATTTAGAAATTCTCAAGTGAACGTGACTCAAGTTAATGATAGGACTAGGGTTGAGTCAGTTCTTCTGGTTTAGAGAATGGCCGTGATATATGCCACAGCAATATTTTTTGATTTTGATTGAACATGGCTAATTGATGACTTAGGAACCTTTTGGCAAAGTCATCAATTGGTTGATTAACTTTAGAGGCAATCTCATTATGGATTTCAATCCTAACTCTGCATTTGTAGGTCAATTCGACCAAATTATTTTGCACAATGATGGCAATAATAATGATCCAGATGATATTGCTGCAGTGGCTATTGAGGCCGCTCTTATTAAGTCAGCAGGTTTAGAAAATAAGGCAACCATTTTCTACAACAACAACCTGGGCGAGCCCAATAATCCTTCTATGGTTGCGAAGATGCGGGAGAGTGCCGCCTTTGCTGACAAACTAGGCATTCAAACCCAAGATTACCAAGCCGGAATTGACCAAGCCACTACAGAATTGGTCAAAATTCTGGATTCGGGGCAGAAAATCTTAGCCCTTGAAGGTGGGCCTATGGAGGCTATCTATCGGGCGTTAGAACAGACTAGTCCAGACAATCGCGCTAACGTAACTTTGATCTCACACTCTTCTGACTTCAATGAGAATCGCGATGTGGCCTCTAGGCCTGGTGTTGATGAGGTTCGCACTTGGGATGATATTACCAATGATTTCCCAAGCGTTACTCAGACGAGGATTGCGAACCAAAATGGATCTTTCAGAAGTTCGGGGTGGAGTTGGCTTGACAGCACTGAGGACCCGACGCTTCAGGACGTGCGAGAGCTTATGCGCAACGCTGGAGGAGAAAAGGCTAACGATCCCTCTGATGCGGGTATGCTGTTCTTCGCTCTGACGGGTAATGAGACGGCCGACCCCCAAGATGCCCAAGATTTCTTTGAAGAGTTTCCTGTTTTAGCCGACGCTCCGAGGCCAGCGCCCACTCCAGCGCCTGAGCCTGAGCCAGCTCCACCCATGCCAGCACCTGAGCCAGAATCAGCTCCCCCTCTGCCAGCGCCTCAACCCACTCCAGCGCCCGAGCCAGAATCGGCTCCACTCATGCCAGCGCCCACTCCAGCGCCTGAGCCAGAACCAGCTCCTATGCCAGCGCCTGAGCCAGTGCCTGAGCTAGAACCAGCTCCCCCCATGTCTGAGCCAGAGCTAGCTCCCCCTCTGCCTGAACCTACTCCAGCACCAGCGCCTGAGCCAACACCAGATCCAAATTCACAACCTCTGCTGACCTTTGCTCTAGTAGATGCAGAGACAGATCAAATCGTAGAAGGCTTCGAAGACTTGGGTGCCAATCCTCAGGTCAACCTCAGCGAGCTAGACCTGACACAGTTCAACTTAATTGCTCAGGTTAATCCTAATAATCCAGAGGCTAGTTCTGTTCAAAGTGTGAGCTTGGAATCCAGCCTAGGCAATCGGATAGAAAATGCGGCGCCCTATGCTTTGTTTGGTGATATTAACGGAGACTTCCAAGGTCGAGATTTAAGGTCAGGGGACTACACCATCAAGGCAACCGCTTTTACAGGCAAGCAAGGCCAAGGGAATGAGATTGCAACCCTGGACCTCGACTATACGGTTGCCCCTGCCTCTGAGCCACCGAATTCTCCCCTGCTGACTTTTGCTCTCGTAGATGCAGACACCGATCAAATTGTAGAAGGCTACGAAGATTTGGGGGCGAACCCTGATATCGATCCCAGTGAGCTGGATTTGACAAAATTCAACTTGGTGGCTCGGGTTAATCCTAATAATCCAGACGCTAATTCTGTGCAAAGTGTGGTGTTTGAATCCAATCTGGGCAACAGAATAGAAAATGTTTTTCCCTATGCCCTGTTTGGCGATATAGAAGGAGACTTCAAAGGGAGAGACCTAACAGACTTTACGGTTAAAGCAACGGCTTATACCGATAAGAATGGTCAGGGAGCTGCGATCGCATCCCTAGACTTTGCATACATGGGTCAACCCACTGACAACTTCGAACTAGAGGCTCGCAGTTTAGATGGGTCTGGCAACAACCAAGCCACCCCATCTTTAGGAAAGGTAGGAACGAACTACGCCCGCAATACGGACACTGATTACGCTGATGGTATTAGTGAGATCGCAGAAGGACCCGATCCTCGGTTTGTCAGCAATCGTATTTTTTCAGACCAGGGTCAAAATCTGTTTTCAGAAAATGGAGTTTCTCAATGGGCTGGCTACTGGGGACAGTTTCTCGATCATACGTTTGGCCTTAGACAAGGAGGAGGAGAGGATGCTCCACTGCCCTTTGATACCAATGACCCCTTAGAAGGATTTCAGAATGACGTGGGTTTCATTCGGTTTCAGCGTTCAGAAGCTGCGGCAGGGACTGGCAAAACGACCCCTCGAGAACAGGAGAACACGGTTAGCTCCTTTATTGATGGCTGGGCCATCTATGGGGGTACAGAAGAGCGGCTGGAATGGCTGCGAGAAGGACCTGTCGATGGAGATTTGAGCAATAATGGGGCGCGTTTGCTTTTAGAAGATGGGTTTTTACCGACCGCTACAGCCCGAGGAGATGCCAGCACTGCTCCGATTATGGAGTTGCAAGGGCGGCTCATGGGGGCTCCTGAACAGCGGGTTGTGGCTGGAGATGTGCGAGCGAATGAGAATATTCCTTTAACCTCTATCCATACCCTCTTTGCCCGTGAGCACAATCGGATTGTAGACGCGCTACCTGAAAATTTGAATGAAGAGCAAAAATTTCAGATTGCCCGGAAAGTTGTGGGTGCTGAGCAACAATATGTCACCTTCAACGAGTTTCTGCCGGCGATGGGAATACAGTTGGATACTTACCAGGGGTACGATGCCAACATTGATCCCAGTATTACCAATGAATTTGCAACCGTTGGCTATCGTGCTCACAGCATGATTCATGGTGAAATCGAATTTGAGACAGAGGCAGATCGATTCTCCTCAACTGAACTGGAGTCCTTTGAATCGCAAGGCATAGAAGTTGAAAAGAACGGAGATGAGGTGGCAATCGCCATCCCCCTCAACCTAGCTTTTGGTAACCCATCTTTGGTGAAGGATGTGGGGCCAGATTTAATCTTTTCTGCGCTAGCTGGTGAGGCACAGTACAACAACGATGAACAAATTGATAACCAGCTTAGAAGCATTCTCTTTCAGTTACCCACAGATCCCACCAGAGATCAGGATGGGCCAGGCGTGCCGGAGAATTTCACAACGGTGTTCGATTTAGGTGCCGTTGATATTCAGCGCAGCCGCGATCATGGTATCCCCCTCTATAACGATCTACGGGAAGCCTATGGACTAGAAAGAGTAGACTCCTTTACAGACATTACAGGTGAGGCTACTGAAGCGTTCCCAGAAGGGATTGATGCCAATGATCCCCTTAATGATCCTGATCTGTTGCGATTTGACCAGCTGCTGGATAGGAACGGGGAAGAGGTGGAACTAGGAACCGATGAGGCTCGAGAAGATGCAGTGAGTGGCACTCGCCGTACGACTCTGGCGGCGCGGTTAAAAGCCATTTACAAAGACGTCGATAATGTCGATACCTTTGTAGGTATGGTATCTGAAGCGCATCTACCCAACTCAGAATTCGGAGAATTGCAGTCAGCGCTCTGGACTGATCAATTTGAGGCTTTGCGGGACGGCGATCGCTTCTACTACGAGAACGATGCTGACTTGGCTCAGATTGAGCAGACCTATGGAATTACCTACCAACGTTCATTGTCAGAAATTGTTGCAGATAATTCTTTAATTGAGCCAGGGGACCTCCAGGCTGATCTATTCAAAATCGATGATTCTGGGCTTGGTTGATAAAGGTGTCCCTGAAGCATTGATGAAATAGTCTCTAGCCTTCTTAACTTTGAATGGATGGTATAGATCCAGAAAAATTGAGTTGGCTTCTTGGCTCAATTTTTCTGGATCATGATAAACAGAAAATAGAAGGGCAGCTCAACCTAGAAGTCATTCCCGTTCGTCTAAACTAAAACTGACGGTAAATGTCTATTCATAACCAGCCAATGGCTTGCCCCGCAGCTTGCACCTTAATACTGGTTCCAACATTAAGGTTTTAAGATTCCTACTCTGATTCGATTTGTGAGATTAGGTTGTGAACGTAAAAACATAAATCTTGCTAGTTTTAGGATCTATCCCAATCCAGCCATGAATTCTATTGGTGTAGGGGCTAAGTTCGTACAATTCTAAAGTGGGATAGTCAGCAGCGGTGACCCACCAATCCTTCAATGATTGGGGTTGCGCATAGCCAGGCCGTTTTTTGAGCAGGAGTAGTTTGCTGCGCCAAGCAGACAGATCACCGGGATTGATGTCTAGCATTGCAAATGAAACATAATCGCTAGGCCCTAATTCGCCATCTCCTATCTTTTGCTGTAGAAAATAGGCATCTTGCAATGGGCTGGGCAATGGTTCTTGGTTTACTAATATTTTGGTCACGGTTTCGATCCGCTGGGCTTTTGTCCCTTCTACTTCACTAATTTGGGGAGGAGCAAGCTGGGTCCGTGAACTTGGCTGACAAGCGGTGATTAAGCAAACACTCAATATCGACAGTATTTTGCGCCACATCACAAAATTTACTCCTAGGCAGTCGAAGATCTCGGTAGCGGTAGATTACTACCTACATTCAGCAGGCTAGCTAGCAGAGCAGATAATATTTTTCACAGCCCTTCCCAAGGAACGGCACGATAAGTTGCTGCCTGCTGTTGAGCTTGATGAGATGCTTGGCACCATCAAGCCAAACTAA
>Ga0209185_1001400_pt1 | contig 21240 bp, 20 predicted proteins | sample SidtaG_2_FD_187425 | JGI IMG/M metagenome (GOLD analysis project Ga0209185, IMG submission 187425) | Marine algal microbial communities from Sidmouth, United Kingdom - Sidmouth_Asex2 metaG (SPAdes) (version 2) | ecosystem: Host-associated > Algae > Red algae > Unclassified | place: Sidmouth... | reverse complement strand
ACCAAATCCGCTAACAATAAGCGAACTCGTATCATTGAGTTGATTTTTGGAACGAAGGAGTTTTAAGTATTTACGTAAATACGTATTTGCTCATTTACGTAATCACTCATTTTTTAGGATTGTTTTCTTTTTGGAGAGAACAGTGGGTTGCTTCGTCGTGACGCATGGGCCCGCTGTCCGTTAATGGAAGGCATTTCTAAAATGCCTTCCATTTATTCACGTTCTGAACTGTTGATGCAAGGCATTTCTAAAATGCCTTGAATTTTGGTTATAGAACCGTAGGCAGCCAACGCCGCTTCCAACCACTACCATCGGGTCTATGTTGGATGGACAGGACGCTTGATGACGTTTTTAAGATTCAATATATTTCAAAAACTCACCATCAGCTTCTACAACAATTCTGTATTGGTAAGTAGCAGCAATATACTCTTTGAAATTCTGTAATTTTTTATCTTTAATGTCTTTGACAAATAGGCCTCGTACTAATTCTTGTTCTTGGGCAACATTATTAGCGTCTTTGGCTCGTTTGATCGCTCGGCGTATTTGAGGTTTTTGAATGACTCGTGCAGAGACTGAGTTATCAATTTCAGCCTGATCTTTTACTTCTAATATTTGATTGAGCGCATTATCTTGCAAAACTTTAAATTCGTCTTTTAGTTCTTCTATTCTGGCTTTGTGTTGATTTCTAAGAAGTGTTCTTTCATTACTTTGGACTTCTTCTGCTTGTTTTCTCAGTTCCTCCTGAGCTTTTTTAAATATGGTAATCTTCTTAAAATTTTGCTGTTCCAACATCTTAACCATTAAAGACGTTTTGCTAAGAATATTTGATTTGTTGTTCAATTGTTTTTTGATGTATTGAAGCTCTGCGACAAGTTCCTCATCACTATCATACTTTAAGACAAAACTTTGGGCAACATCAAAACTGATTCCCTCCGCAATCATAATATTCATCGCTTTGCTTTTGGCGACTTTTGGGTCGATGGTGAAAGTGGGGGTTTGTTTTTTTGGTTCTTCTGTAGACTTTACTGAAACTGTAGTAGGAACAAAGGTACTTCTTTCAGGTTTTTCCACTTTTGTTTTAGACTCTTTCTTCTTCTTTTTTTTCTTATTGAGTAAATTTTCATGAATCAAAAATTTAATGGCATATGCTTTTTTATTTTTTTTAATCACTTCAAAAGTAAAATGAATATCAGTATGTTCTAGTAAGTCCTTTTGGGCTTGTGTAATGACTCTTTGTTTTAAATTAGAATAACGAGAATATTTGTTTTCTATGCCCAAGATTTCTTTTAACTCTTCTATTTCAATAGTTCTGTGACCTATTTTCTCATATTGTTTTAACAATTCATACATTCTTACTGAATGCGGACTGGATATTCTTAATACATTTTGAATATCATATTGTAAAAACCGCTCTTTTAATTCCAAAAGAAAGGGCAATAAATCAGGATCAAATCGCAATTCAAGTGTAGAATTTCCATCTGTTAAAACTTGTTCATCAGGTTCTAAAACACTGCTTAATATTGTTGTTTTAAAAATCTTTTTTTTACCATTTTGTACAACAGGAATTCTAACAATTTTTTTCATAAGAGCTTCTGGCACATCTAATATTCTTACATAGTCATTATGTGCTTTTGTACCAAAAAAATTCATTAACTCTTTTATATCAATTTTGTAACATCCAAAGGCTTTATCATTTTTATTAATCATGGTTACCATCTTCGCAAAAACCCTTGTTTCCCAAATATTAAATTGATATCGTGCTTCTACCAAATTATTACTTTTAACTACTAAATCAGATGATTTTATCATTGTTTTTCTGGTTATTATCTATACAAAATAAACATGCAAAGATATAAATAAAAAAACCAAAAAGCAACAGTCATTTAAAAGTGTTGCCCAAAGGCCACAACCAAATATGACTGTGGCCTTTATAGTCATAAAACACTAATAATCAATCTTTTAAGCTTTCAAAAGCAACACTCTTATTTGACTGTTACTTTTCAACCTAAAATTGTTGCCTTTATTATTGACTTTGCCTGGCATTAAAACAGATTTTTGGGCTACAAAGTTATTGCAATAAAGTGTAAATTATTTAAAAACAGAATTTTATATATTGAAAAAAATAATAACTAAGATTACTCTCTTTTTTCCCAAAATTGTGGCCTTTATAGTTATAAAGCACTAACAATCAGTGCTTTAAGTTTTAAAAAGCAACACTTTTATTTGACTGTTGCTTTTGTCCTAAAATTGTTGCTTTCTTACAATTATTTTCTTTATCAAATTCTTCAAAAATCATAAAGAATTGATTATCAACAAATTAACATTTAAAAAGCAACAGTCATTTTAAAACTGTTGCTTTTCACCTAAAATTGTTGCTTTTTGAATCATAGATAATTGATTATCAACAAATTAACATTCAAAAAGCAACAGTCATTTAAGACTGTTGCTTTTTACCTAAAATTGTTGCTTTTTGTCCTAAAATTGTTGCCTTTCTGGCCTAAAATTGTTGCTTTTCAACCTAAAATTGTTGCCTCAACCCCTTCAAACCGCCCTTAAAAAAGGGCTTTTAGAAGCCTGAAAACACTTTAAAACATTTTTTTAAAACGTCAACAACATCAAAAAGAGATTTTTGCTGATGCTGATGATTTTTTTAATTTTTTTTGGAAAATACCATTTTCCGATTTTTCAGAGGATTCTAAAAACTTCAAGTTTTGGGTAGAATTTGGTGGTTTACTACTTGGCGCAAAGTACTTTTATCAACTTTTGATGATTGAAGCTCAAAAAAGGGCTGTTTTCAGCCGTTCTTGAGTCAAGTGAGGTGTATGTATGGTTTTTGAGATTGCGTTGAAATATGGGCTTGTTTGGTGGCTTAGAATTGATTTTTAGATGCTTTTGCCAATCCGCTTTTTGATTCTAAAGCGTTTTAAGCCATTTTTAGCGGATTTGATGAAAAATGGGGACTTGGGTATGATTTTGGGCATTTCGTCGAAAAATGGGCTTGTTTCGGGCTTTAGGATTGATTTTTTGGAGCTTTCGCCAAGCGGTGTGGTTTTGCTTTCAAAAAACAAAAAATTTCTGATTTTTTCGCAAGTCAAAAAACACGTTTTATATCATTGGAAATCAAACCTCAAAAAGCCGAATTTATCGTCTCAAAAAAGGGCTTTTGTTTTGTTTATTTTGGCTTGAAAAACGAACAAAAAAACACATAAAATCACTTGTATTTTTCGGATTCCAAACGGATTCCTTTTTGCTTATTTTGGCAGGCTATTTTCGACTAATTTTGATGGTTTTTGAAAAGTATCTTATCTTGCAAAAAATCAAAAAATATGAGCCTTTCGTCATCCACAAAATTAACTCTTGAAGAAGCCAATCGACTGGCAACACTTCCACTCAAATGTATTCAAAATCCGTTGCCTTATCGAGATTCTTTGGTGATTTCAAAACGGGAAGATTTGAAGATGCCACAGGAACATCATCCTGCTTTTTATGGTTGTTTTGATTGGCATTCTGCGGTGCATGGACATTGGGTTTTGGTCTATCTTTTAAAGCACTTTCCGAAGCTATCGAATTCGGAGATTATTCGCAAAATGTTACACGAGAATTTGACGGCTGAAAACATAAAAACGGAGGTCAAATTTTTCTCTTTGAACCCATTTAGCCAAAATTTTGAGCGAGCTTACGGATGGGCTTGGTTGCTCAAATTAGCCGAAGAATTGTATACTTGGGATGATGAAGATGCAACGATTTGGTACGATAATTTGCTCCCTTTGACGAATACAATTGTACAAAAATACGTCAATTATTTACCTAAATTGTCGTATCCTATTCGAGTAGGAACGCACACAAATACAGCTTTTGCACTGACTTTTGTGTGGGATTATGCACAAACTTTGGGACTATTGGAGCTAAAAAATTTGATTGAAGCACGGACAAAATCGTACTACTTTAAAGATGAAAACGCACCTATTTCTTGGGAACCAAGTGGGTATGATTTCTTTTCTCCTTGCTTGGAAGAGGCGGATATTATGCGACGAATTTTGCCCAAAGCAGAATTTAAGCTGTGGTTTACAAAATTTTTGCCCGATTTGTTGGTTCAAGATACCCAGATTTTAAAACCTGTTAAAGTAAGTGATCGGTCTGATGGACATCTTGTTCATTTGGACGGCTTGAATTTTAGTCGAGCTTGGTGTTTGTTTTCGATTGTTAAAGACTTTCCTGAGTGGGGACATTTGGAGAATTTGGCAGAAGAACACCTCAATTTTTCCCTACCCAATATTGTCGATGGGGATTATATGGGGGAACATTGGTTGGCGACTTTTGCTTTGTATGCTTTGTGCTGTCGTTCTTAGTGCTTGGTTCTGTGGTGCTTAGTATTTTAATTTTTCATTAGAAATCATCACGTAAAAAACCAGTACTCAAAAACCAAAAACTACGGCACTAAGAACCAAGAACTCAAAAAAAAATATGGATTTAAATTGTGATGTGGGGGAGGCTTATGGAAAAGTTGCCCCGTTTGATGAAAAAATTATGATGTTTTTGTCCTCTTGTAATATTGCTTGTGGATTTCATTCGGGCGATCCTTTGACAATTGAACGAACGATTTTGATGGCTTTAAAACACAAGGTGGCGATTGGAGCGCATCCGTCGTATCCTGATTTGCAGGGATTTGGACGGAGGGCGATGCAATTGAGTAAAGCCGAATTGTTCGCTTGTGTGCGGTATCAAGTCGCTGCGCTGAAGGGAATGACGGAGGCACTTGGTGGACGATTGTGTCATGTCAAAGCACATGGAGCCTTGTACAATATGGCGGCAAAGAATTTGAATTTGGCGACGGACTTTATAGATGCAGTAAAAAGTATAGATTCCGATTTAAAAATTTTTGGACCACCTAAAAGCCAGTTACAAGTCGCTGCTCAAACACTTAAAATGGATTTTGTGTGTGAGGTTTTTGCTGATCGTCGGTATGAGTATGATTTGAGTTTGCGCTCTCGACATTTAGATTATGCGGTGATAACGGACGAAACAGAAGTTTTGGAACAAGTACGTTTAATGGTTTTGAAAAAGCAAGTCCAAACTTTTGAGGGAAATGTCTATCCGATTCAAGCCGAGACGATTTGTTTGCACAGTGATACGGAAGGTGCAATCAATTTGGCTAAGAAAATTTATCAATTATTGACTCAACATGAAATCAACATTTCTGCTCCTTAACAATATCGAGTGGTCGTTGAGCATTTTGGGCGAATCTGCTATCTTGCTCACTTTGCCTACGCTCCTACCCCACAAATTAGATAAAATTCATTCGACGGTTTTTTTGTTGGAACGAGCGAATATCCCTACTATCAGGGAAGTTGTGCCTGCTTATGAAAGTCTGGCGATTTTTTTTGATGTCTTTCAAACGAATCTCTCACAACTTTTAAAAAAACTTCAAGAACTACCGCCACAAATACAGCAAATCAATATGAACAAAACAATGCACAAAATTCCCATTGCTTATGATTTGGGGTTGGATTGGGAGTTCGTGGAACGAGCCACGAATTTGTCCAAAACCGAGATTATTCAAAAACATCTTGCGCCGACTTATCAAGTGGCGATGATGGGCTTTATTCCTGGTTTTGTCTATCTTTCTGGTCTGGACAGTACGTTGAGTTGTCCCCGAAAAGAAAATCCTCGTACCAAATTGCCCAAAGGTTCTGTCGGCATTGGTGGCAATCAAACGGGTATTTATTCGCTCAGTTCTCCAGGTGGTTGGCAAATTATCGGGCAAACACCCCATTCGTTTTTTAAGGAAAATGCGACGCCTCCTAATATTTTGAATGTGGGGGATTCGGTGAAGTTTTACGAAATTGAGGGACGAGTGACAGGTGACGAGTGATTTCAAAACGAAGAATGACATTGACTATCAAAATACTCAAAAGTGGTTTGTTGACTACGATTCAAGATGAGGGTCGAAAATATTTCCGTCGTTTTGGGATTCCTCAATCTGGGGCGATGGATTTGTACAGTTTGCAACTCGCCAATTATTTGGTCAATAATCCGTTCCATTTTCCTGCTTTCGAATGTACCTTGTATGGCGGCACTTTTCAATTTTTGAACGATAGCATTATCGGCATCAGTGGCGCACCTATGTCGGCACTTTTAAACAAAAAGCACATTGAATTGAATCAAACACATTTTGTCAAAAAAAATGATGTGCTTGAATTGGGGTTTGCTTCCGCAGGTTGTCGCACTTATTTGGCGATACAAGGGCAGATTCATCTTCCAAAAGTTTTTGGCAGTTACTCGACTTATACTTTGGCAAATATTGGCGGGCGCATTTTGCAAAAGAATGATGAAATTTCTTGGCACAATCCAACGCCTACTTTTCAAAAAAGAACGATTTCGGAACATTTTTTGCCCCGTTTTCAAAATCCCACGATTCTAAGAATTCTCAAAGGGCCTGAATTTGCTTTGCTTTCAGAAGCTTCCCAACACTTTTTGACGACCTCAACTTTCACGATTCATCCACAAAGCGATAGAATGGGCATTCGGCTCATTCCACAAAACGCCACTTTGTCCCATCAACTTCCTGCCTTGATTTCTTCGGCTACAACAGTTGGCACCATCCAACTACCCAAAGAAGGCAATCCCATTATTCTCATGAAAGATGGACAAACTACGGGTGGTTATCCTCGCATTGCCCAAGTGGTTGCAACCGATTTGAATCGGCTCGCTCAAATTCCGCCCAATCAAAAAGCCCGTTTCCGCTTCATTGATTTGGCTGATGCGCTTGATTTGTTGCGCCATCGCCAAAGGCTTCTTCAGTATCTTTTGTACTGAATATTTAGCTCCAATATTTCAAAGAACACCTTTTGAGTAATTACGCAACTAAGCAAATGCGTAACTGCGTAAATGAGTAATTACGTATTTACGTAAATACTTACTTTTAGGAGAGAACGGTTTGTCTTTCATCGTGACACATGGTCCCGCTGTCCGTTCTTATGGTGGCTGGCATGCGCTGCGAGCAGACACATGGGTCTGCCCCTACAAGCCAACGCTGCCACCATACCACTACCATCGGGTCTATTTTGGATGGACAGGACGCAAATATACTGAATTTTGTCATATATTGTAGCATATTTGTATTCTATCGTTGAGACCGTCTAATATAGCCCTGATAGAAGTGGTATGGCTATTTGGTTTTTGTGGTTTAAGTAGTTTTTGTAGTTTTTGTCGTTCTCTCTTTGCTTTGGTTCATAGATTTTGATAGCCATAAGAACGGATAGCAGGACTTTCCGTGACGACGAAGTACTTTACAGTTCGCTCCTAAAAAGAGATTTTAAATTTTTGCTGCTAAGTAAGATGCTTCATGGATTGCTTTTTTGGCATCCAATTCTGCAGCGACATTCGCACCGCCAATGATGTGGACAGTTTGCTCCTTCTCCTTCAATTCTTCATAGAGGTTATTCAATGGCTCTTGTCCTGCACAAATAATGACGTTATCGACAGGCAGCAACATGCGCTCCTCCCCTACTGAAATATGGAAGCCTTTGTCATCGACTTTGTGGTACGTGACCAAGCCCAGCATGTTGACCTTTTTCATCGCCAAGCTCGCCCGATGGATCCAACCCGTCGTTTTTCCTAGATTCTTTCCATGCTTTCCTTTAGAGCGTTTTAGTAAATAAATTTCTCTTGGAGAAGGTGCAGGTTCTGCAACTGCATTGGCTCCGCCTTTTTCATAATCCATATCTACGCCCCACTCCTTCATGTACTTTTCTGTATTCAAGCTCGCTGATTCACCCTCATGCGCCAAAAACTCTGCCATATCAAAACCAATACCGCCTGCTCCAACAATAGCGACCTTTTTGCCAACCTTCTTCTTGTGAGACAAAACATCCACATAATCCAAAACTTTGGGGTGATCTGCGCCCTCAAAAGTTACTTTACGAGGCGTTACGCCCGTCGCCACAACTACCTCATCAAAATTCTCTTTCAATAAACTCTTTGCACTAATCCTTATATTTAAATAAAGTTTTACGCCTGTCAATTCAATTTGCTTATGATAGTAGCGAATCGTCTCCGCATAATCTTCTTTGCCAGGAATAATCTTTGCCATATTGAATTGTCCTCCAATCTCAGAAGATCCTTCATAAAGTGAGATGTCATGTCCTCGCCCCGCCGCAAGCGTCGCAAAAGCCAAGCCCGCAGGACCCGCCCCAACCACAGCGATTCTCTTTTTATGTTCTGTGGGCAAAAAATTCAATTCCGTCTCATAACAGGCTCTTGGATTGACTAAACACGAAGAAACTTGCATGGTAAAAGTGTGGTCCAAACAAGCTTGATTACAGGCAATACAAGTATTTATTTCATCCGCTCGGTTCTCCATCGCCTTGACCACCAAATCAGCATCCGCCAAAAATGGACGAGCCATCGACACCATATCAGAACAGCCTTCTTGCAAAATGCTTTCTGCAATATCAGGCATATTGATTCGATTCGTCGCAATCAATGGGATATTGACCTCGCCCATCATGCGCTTGGTTACCCACGCAAAACCGCCTCTTGGTACGACTGTTCCGATGGTTGGCACTCTCGCTTCGTGCCACCCAATTCCTGTATTAATGATGGTTGCACCTGCTTTTTCAATCGCTTTAGCCAACTGTACCACTTCGTCCCAAGTGCTGCCTCCTTCTACCAAATCCAACATAGATAGTCGGTAAATAATGATGAAATTCTCTCCGACTTTTTCCCGAACTCTTCGCACAATTTCCGTTGGGAATTTGATTCGATTTTCGTAGCTTCCGCCCCATTCGTCTGTTCGGTGGTTGGTGCGAGTGACGATAAATTCGTTGATAAGATAGCCTTCAGAACCCATTACTTCTACACCATCATATCCTGCTTCTTGTGCCAAAGCTGCACAGTTAACAAAGTCTTGGATCGTTCTTTCGATGTCATCTGTGGTCAATTCCTTTGGTACAAATAGCCCAATTGGTGCTTTGATTGGTGAGGGTGCAACTGCTTTGGGATGGTACGCATACCGACCACTATGGAGGATTTGCATACAGATTTTGCCGTCTTCTTTGTGGACTGCTTCCGTAATTACACGATGGTGTTCCATCTCTTTCTTGGTAGACATTTTGGCTGCACCAGGCCCTACTGCGCCTTCTTCATTGGGCGAAATACCGCCTGTGACGATAAGACCGACTTGTCCCCTCGCTCGTTCTGCATAGAATACCGCAGCCCTTTCCAGTCCGTTCTTTACCTCTTCTAACATGGTGTGCATCGATCCCATTAAGACCCGATTTTTGAGTGTTGTAAAACCGAGATCAAGCGGTGACAATAATTTAGCGTACATATATGGTGTTTGTTTTTTTGAATTATTTGGGTGTTTTTTGTTGCTTTTCTAATTTTTTTATTTGAGTCGTTAGTTCTTTTAAGTATGCTTCATGTTGTTCCTTCTGTTCATTGATACCTGCCATTTTTGCTTCATAATAACTTTCTGTTTCAATGAATAAGTTGCTGTATTTTTCCTTGATTAGTGACGGCACAACACTTTGATATAAAGATGAAGTTTGTAAGAGTTCTGATAATGTACCATTGTGAGAACATAATGGATGTTTTTCTTGAACTTGTTGTTTTATATTTTTTGCAAGTTCTTGGTTTATTTCTATAATTGCAAGCAATAAAGCTACTTCCTTCTCAAATTGTATTTTGGCAATTTCTTGGACTTTTTCAAAAAACTTAACTGATATATCCTCTTCTGTTTGTTCTTTTTGCTTCTTCAAATTCTTTAACTCCTTACTTAGATTTTCATCTTTTTTCTCAGATGTCTGAACATATTTATTAGGAGAATGAACTAAAATTTGCTTGGTTTCTTTCTCTTCTTCCCCCTCTGATTCATCTGTTTTATTGCTCCATATATCAAAAAAAAGATTAGTTATTTTTTTGCCTCTTTTGCTGTTTTTATCTATTTTATAAGAAAATGAAATGTCTGTATAGTCATTAATTTCCTTGTTTGTTGGTATCAGAATCCAGCGTTTTAATTCAAAAAAAGTATCATATTTATCTGTGATTCCTAATAACATACGTATCTCATCAATACTTACTTTTGCTTCTTTCACCTCACTGTTTATACTATAGTTATTAAAAATGCCTTTAAGTAAAAGGTATAAATCAAAGGAATAAGAACGCTTTAAATGTATGAAATTATTTAAGAAAGCAGTTGTAACATTTCTCTTTAGTTCTAATAAATAAGGCTTTATGTCATCATTCAAAGTAAAATTATAGATGCCTGTTTTTTTATCATACTTTATATAAGGAAGCAAAACAAACAAGCCTTCTTCTACTTTAGAATGCCAATACATAGGCACACTAGATAGTTTTTCTAACATTTCAAAAACCTCTTCATTACTCCGAATAACTCTTTTATTAGTATTCAACATACGCTTAATATCAGAATAGTGCATCTCAAAACGTAAAGAAGTGTTTTCATCAAATGTGTCAAACTGGTTGATCAAAGATAAAATAAAGTAAATTTGTTTTACTCCTGATTTATGCCCTTTTAAATATCTTTTTTCTTGTAAATTAGTTTGTTTAACAACCATTATAATGGATTTTTTTTTACAAATGTACAACAAAAAACGAGAATTTTAAAATAGCATCGCTTTTGCGATAAAAACAATGCTATCAGGAAAAGTTATCATAAAAAGGTTGCTAAGAAATTGGTCATATTGAATTTTGTAACATTTTATGTGGTTCTGTCCATCCAAGATAGACCCGATAGCAGTGGTAGAAAACTGCGTGGGCTGGTGGGGCTTCCACAGAATGGAATGTGGAAATGTTTGGCGTTTTTGGGCTGGCTTTTCTTTAACGAATAGCGGGAGCATGCTGCACGACGGTAGCTTTTGACCGTTCTCTCCTAAAAAATGCTAAAATTTGAAGGCTCATAGCTCGTCTTATTTCGATTTTAGAGCCAAAACATAGAAATATGTGTTTTTTCCTATAAAGTGGCGAAATCGGGCTTAAAATGGTTTTAAATTCGATTTTTGGGACGTTTCTGGGCTTCGCAAACGAGATTGTTGTCATTTTTTTACGTAATTACGTATTTACGTAAAGTTTTTAGGTGACTAATTTTGCTTGTTTGAAACAAATGAATAGCCTTTTTTACGTAATTGCGTATTTACGTAAAATTAAGCGATTAGAATTTGGTGGTGGATTGGTATTTTTTACGGAATTACGTGTTTGCGTAAAATCAAGTGGTTAAAATTTGATTGATTGAAGTGGTGATGTTTGAACTTTTACGTATTTACGTAAATACGTAGAAATTTGGCTGAAGAAAAATCTTTGCTTCAAACATATTTAAAAATAAATAAATATATCTTGATGGATTTTACGTAATTGCGTATTTACGTAAAACTTGGGTGAGTAAAATTTTGAGCAAAAACAAAAACGTCATATTTTTGACTGTTTTTATTTCACAACTTCTTGATTCTACGCAATTACGTGTTTGCGTATTTACGTAAATTAAAAATGACTATCAAATAACAAAAAAATGCAATTTGTTTTGTGCTTAACTCTGTTTTGCGTATTTACGTAAGTGTGTATTTGCGTAAATACGTAAAAAATTAGCTCTTTTGTACTATAGTGTTTTCAAGTAATGTTCGATGGCTTCGTTGATGAGTGTGTCTCGATTTGGAAAGTTTTTTTCGATTCTAACTAATTTATACATTTCTTCTATCAAGTTAGGTCGAATTTTTGCAGTGATTTTACACAAGGTTTCTTCTTGTGTTTTGACATTTTTTTTGTCTTGTTTTGTTCCTTTTGGAATTTTGCTGATTTGTCCCTTCTTCAAAAGGGAAGTTGTTTTCTTTTTTGCCATTTTTGTTGATTTTTAGATAAGGTGTCGATAAATTTCCATGGTTAAAGCAGTGATTTCTTCTTTTGCTTTTTTATTTGATTCGTTGTAGATGTTTCCAGTGTTGTACTGCATGTGGTGAAAGGCAAGGCGATTGCCAATGTTGGTTTTGAGTGTTTTGATGTCGCTTTTTTTCAATTCTGTTTTTACTTGCTCATTTAAAGAGGTGTTGGCTGTCGTCATATTAAGGACGACAAAGGTTTTGGCTTTGGGGGCGACTTCTTGTATATTTTGGACGGTTTGGACGGTGGATACAAAGTCGAAAAGCCCTGTTTTGGTCGGAATTAGAATGAGATCCGAAGCTTTGTATATCTTATCTATCTCTTTGGATAGTTTGGGCGGTGTGTCCAAAATCGCAATATCATAGGGTTCTAACGTCTTTTTGTTGAAGCCATTGACCAAGCTAAAATCCAATTCTTGTATGGTTTTGAGGTTGGCAAGGCTGCTTTGTTTGTCCAATTCGACCAAGACGGGCTTGATGTCGTCGGAGTATTTGATGAGGGCGTGGTAGATGCTGAGGGCAAGGGTGCTTTTACCTACGCCGCCTTTTTGGGAGGCTAATGTGATGATTTTGGGCATATTGTTTAATTTTTACGTAAATACGTATTTACGTAAATACTTAGTTTCGGTGAAATTACGAAAGAATTTTTTGTTAGCGATTGTTTCCTTATAATATTCCTTGTTATTGCTCATTCTGTTCTTTCTCAACAAACTTGAATTCAAAGATAAATTCAATACACTTTGATCTTGCTACCTCGCTACCATTAAAAAAGTACTGTGGATTAAGTACATATAAGCTTGATGATAAATTAATTATCAAGTTTCTTTTAGTAAGTCCAGTAATAGCATTTTTAACACTACCTACTGCCAATTCTGTTTCTGCTGCTATTTCTTCTTTTATTTGTTTAACAAGAACAACTCTATTAGTATCCTTCTCTGCTCTATTCCATAATGCAATTAAAACAGAATGTTGACTACGTGATAAATTGCACCAATCTTTAATTTTTGCTGTAAAAACTTGAATGAAACTGTCTTTATTTAAAGTTGTAATCACTTTTCGGCTTATAGTATTGGAAAGAATTACACCATCTTGATCAACCACTACCTTTTCTTTAGTTGAGTCTTTTATAACTGTTTTTTTCATTTTAAAATTATGTTTTATTTATAAAAACTTGAAAGACAGTCACAAATAGCAATTTGAATGTCTATCAATTATCAAATTTAGTGACAAAATTTAACAAAAACGAGTTAATAGTCACTAAATTTGATGCCTAACAGTAATTCCACAGTACTAATTAGGTATAACAGGAGTGCTATTCAGTCATTGTACAGTGATTTCATTTAGACGTTAAACAACTGATTATCAGTCACTTGTGCAACTTGCCCCTTATTTGTTTATTCTAGCAATTTCTCAAGCCTTCCATTTAGAATAAATTGTGTCATATTTTGGGGAACTGTGAGAACCTTTGTAGACTGTAACTAAAAGACGCATTGGTAATGTTATGCTTTGGGCAAAATTGATGGTGGAGTAGGGGAGGAGTACCATAATTTGTAATGGTAAGTTATGGGGAGGTTCAAATATATTTTACGTAATTGCGTAAATAAGTATCTACGCAATTACGTAAAATATTGAATGAAAAGGCAATTATAGCTTACAGTAAGTCAGTCGTTAAGCATTAAATAGATCTGTTACATAGTCATTCATTCCATTTTTTGAATCTAAAACCAAAAAATTAGAGGTTTCGTCATAGTCAATATATTGTTTGAATATCATTTCTAATAAATTAGCGTCTAAATACTCATCAATCATATGATTTTTTAGATAGGTAAAACGTTTTTTCAAATCATCTTTAAATTCGATTGCAAAGACCAATATTCCATTTTCTTGTCTATTTTTCCAAACCTGATATACCTCTATCCCACTTTCCTTAGTACGCTTTACATTGGCCGTTTTTAATTCATCTACTGAGCCAAAAGGCATCAGCTCACCTTTCAAGGCATAACTCTTAGCCCGAAAATCAAAATAATCTTGCCAATCCTCCTCTGTGTAAGTCAAATAATCTACTTTTTCAATACGATATTTATTTAGGGTCATTTTTCATGTTTTGGTAATGATGTAATAAGGCTCATTTCCCAATCTCGACTCAATTGATCGACTCTTTTGAGAACGTCGGGAATTCGGTAACTACCTGTCATATTTTGAATGTAATTGACGGCTGATTCGATGGGCATGCCTTCGCAGGTCACATATAGTGCTTTGCGGCTGTTGCCTCTGTAAATCTCTGCTGCATACTGGTTTTCTTGTTTAAAAGCATTTTTGGCGACGCCCATAATGGGAAGTGTGCCGTGCATTACTTCATATAAATATGCGCCTAATCCTGGTTTTTTATCGTTGTTTAGCCAGACATAGCCATCTACCACGATAAAAGATAAATCTTCTTCAATCGTCGCCAATAGTTGTAAAATGCAGGGCAATTCTCGTTTATAAAATTCTCCTGAAATGTACTCATTGATGGGTTCAATGATGATTTGGTATTCTTTGGTTGGTTTGGGATCTGTCCAATTTTCGATGATAACGGCGGCAGCTAATGCCTGTGTTTCACTATAACCGACGTCTATTATGGCTATCATGTTTATGTCAATGTTTTTTTTGTCTAAAAAGTTTCTTTTCTTCTTTTTTTTGGAGAGAACGTTTTTTTGCTTCGTCGTGATGCATGGGCCCGCTGTTCGTTCTTATGGTGGCGGGCATGGGCTGCGGGCAGACACATGGGTCTGCCCATACACGTCCCAACCGTCCGCCACCATACCACTGCCATCGGGTCTATTTTGGATGGTCTGTACCTTTATCAACGTTTTGAATCACGGATTTTTGGGATTACTTGGATTGGTTGTTTTCGTCGTTGAGACCGTGTAAGCTAGACCTGATGGTAATGGTACAGTGAGAGTTTGGGCTAGATGGTTTTGCGTTGGCTCACTGTGAGAATGGACAGCAGGACTTTCCGTAACGATGAAAGATTGACCGTTCTCTCCTAAAAAAATCTTGAAAAATGGCTTTTAATATTTGTCTAATAAGTTAAGTTATGTTAATTAGCTATTTAAATGACCTATTTAATCATTGTTCTTTTGTGCTTTCAATGAATTTAAATTCAAATATAAATTCTAAACACTCTGCCCTCTTTATCTCACTCCCATTAAAAAAATACTCAGGATTTAGGACGTATACACCTGTACCAATTGATATGAGTAATTTTTTTCTGGTTAATGCTGATATTCCATTTTTGACACCTCCAAAACTGATTCCTGTTTCTTCAGAGATTTCTTCTTTTACTCTTTTAACTAAATAGACTCTATTTGTATCCTTTTCAGCACGTGACCATAGGCTTGATAATATTTTATGCTGTGAACTAGACAGTCTATTCCAATCTGATATTTTTCGAGTAAAGACCTGTATAAAGTCTTCTTTTTTTATTGTAGCAACTACCCGTCTACTAGAAGATTCATCCTTAACAACTCCATCTTCAGTTATTGTTTTACAGTTTGTAACTGTTTCTCTAACTAGATTTTTTTTCATAAATAATATTTTTGTATTACTAATAGTAATGCAAAAATATGACTATAATCTAAAAAAACAAAACTAAGAGTAATCAAATTTCATTACCAATGAGTGTGATTTTCATTACTAAGGGGTGCGATTTTCATTACTAAGAGGTACGATTTTCATTACTCCATTTAGACGTTAAATAACTGATAATCAAGTATTTAACATACATTTTCGTTATTTGTTTATTCTTACCGAAGACTAACTAGGAAGATTACGCAATAACTATTTGAAAATCAACTTGTTATAGTTCATTTTTCAATTTATTCAGAAAAAAGCAAATATCATCTATATAGATGACAGTTTATCTAAAAATAGATGATAAGTTATCCAAATAAGATTATAATCTAAATAGCATTATGACCTATAACGGATTTGTACATTAACTATAATGGATTTGTACATAACTTATAACGGGTTTTTACATATTTGATAAAAATTTATTACTTGTAATAAAATAACAATCAATGCTTTAACTTAAGAATTGGCAACTTTTCTATATCTCTTATTTTATAGAAAAAACCTTTGATGATGTTAATAATTTTTAAAAAGGTTATTCCACCACAATTTTCATATCGCCAAAAGCAGTGAATTTGCTTTGTCAAAAGTCTCGTCGTTGTCGACCAATTTCATTGGAGGAGCCTCAAAAAAAACATTTCTTCTTTGAAAGGACATGGCTTCGTCAGATTTTTAGAACCTGTCGAAAAAATATTTTTTTAGAGGAAAAAATTGTGTTGTTTGAATCTATCCTATTTCAATTTTTTTGCCTCTGCTTTTTTCACTTTCCCATAATAGTCATTCAAAAAAGTTACTCTGTTTCCATTAAAAAAGACTGTTGGATTAATATAGTACATATGATTTTGAGAGCCTCTTGCTATAAATTTATTCTCCATTAGTTCACTCAATCCTGTGTTTATAGCTTTTATTGAAGAGTAACCTGTAACTTCTTTACATTTCATTATATTAAGAAAAATTAAATCTGTATCTGTTGGTATTTCTGAAATGATGAAACCAAATACTTTTAGGGCAGGTCGAGATAAGTCAAAGAATGCCGCAATACTGTCCACATACATTTTTCTGAACTCACCTCTGTCATAACTAACCCTTTTGGCAAAGACGGCATGACCTGTTATTTCTCCTGTCTTGGCATCAACTATAACCTCTGTGCCTCTACGTGTTCCCATGTAAATTGTCTTCTTACCTTTTTTCACATGCTCCACTGTCTCTTGAATAAAAGGATTAGCTTCATTGGTTTGGTGATCTGTTATTTTTTTATACATTTTATATGTTTAATTATTGTTGGTAAAGTCAATTTTCCTAAATAGGGTGAGAAAAGAAAATCATATTTTCCCCAAATTACAAAAATTTTTTCCTAAATAAGGAAAAAAAGTAAAATTAATTTTACCAAAATGGTAATACTGCTTTACTGATTTGGGAACGTGATATTGTCATTTTGGGAAAAAAAATTACCATTTTGGAAATTTTGGTATGCTGATAATCAATGAGTTAGCGAATTCCCTTATTCTTATCATGAAGAGACAACGAAATTTTGACTGTAATAAAATCCCTATTCCCTTTCGAATGCAAAATTTCGCCAAAAGCAATGAGTTTGCTTTGAAAAGCGGTCTCGTCGTTGTCGACCAATTTCATTGGAGGAGCCTCAAAAAAAACATTTCTTCTTTGAAAGGACATGGCTTCGTCAGATTTTTAGAACCTGACGAAAAAATATTTTTTTAGAGGAAAAAATTGTGTTGTTTGAAATGAGGTTTTCACAAAAGGGAATGTCGTGTTATCACGCCAAAAATGTCGTAGAAAACGACATTTCTTTAGTTTATTTTTCAAGGTCATTAAAACAATCTTTATCAAAATGGTGATGCATTATTTATCTTCTTCCTCTGTAGTAATTTCTGAAGATATAGTTTTTTTATCCTTCAGATAATGTATGTTCATTCTAATCTCCTTAATGTTAGACCAACTTCCTCTTCCAAAAATATATGGGTTGGCAATATATGTTCCTCTTCCATTTTTGATTAAAATATTCTTTTTTACAAATTTAGATAAAGCATTTGAGATTGAACGAACCTGTATATCTAACTTTTCTGCTATTCTTTTTTTAACAGTACTATTTAAAATTATTTCATTGTCATAATTCATATATTGTAGAAGTTCATAAAGAACACCTGATAACCACTTTGGTAATTCAGAAAGTAAAGCTAAGTCCCTGAGATATAATTTTACAAAATCGGGTTCTCTCTCAAATTTTAAAGTTTTCTTATGTTTCTTAACTTCACCTGTTTCATGGTCAACAGAAACTTCTTGGTAGGTTACTTTTGTCTTTGGATTCTTCATAGTTTTAATAGTTTATCATCTAAATATGGTGATAACTTCAAAGGTAAAAAAAAACTAATTATCATCCAAATATGGTGATAACTTATCTACAAATAGATGACTACTTATCTACAAATAGATGATAAGTTATCATCCATTTGTAGACAAAAAAAAACCCAAAAACAAACATAAATACTTGTAAATCAAACAATTACTTCAATTTTCAAATTTCCTCTCTTATCTATCTTTTATAGGCAAAACCTTTGATGACGTTAATAATTTTTAAAAAGGTTGTTCCACCACAATTTTCATATCGCCAAAAGCAGTGATTTTGCTCTGTCAGAAGTCTCGTCGTTGTCGACCAATTTCATTGGAGGAGCCTCAAAAAAAACATTTCAATTGTTCGAGATGGTTTGGGGCGTTGTGAAAAAGGGAAATCGCCAATTAAAATATTTTTTTAGAGGAAAAATTGTGTTATTTGGAATAAAACGAAAGGAAGTTCATAATCTGGATGTCGTGTTATTGCGCCAAAAATGTCGCTTTCTCCGACATTTGAATTTACTTTAGGGGATTTTTGACTGTTCTGACTTTTTTTGCGTGTCCTAACAATTCTGTTTTGAACTCAATATCATCCTGATTCTGTTCACTTAAAGACAGATACACCCTAGCATCAAATAAAGCAAATTTTTTATTTTCATGTGTATCTCTCCAAACAATATCAGCATTTACTGCATATATATTTGTATTGCCTGATTTTAAAACTGCAATGCAATGATGTTCTCTAAGAAACAAAATAGAGCGGTGAATAGTGCTTCTATGAATTTTTAACGCTTCGGCTAGTGCTGGTTGACTAACCACAATAGCATTTTTACCATCCATATGTTCGACCAACCAAAGAAATATCTCTAAAGCTCTGGGATTTTCTCTAGTCATCCAACGAATAAGTTTTAAATTATGCTCATAAAATTGATAGAAAGGATTATTCCCTTCAGAAATCTCTCCAGTATCTTTATTAACATAAGTAGTTCCTTTACCTGCCATTGTAATTATTTTTAAAATATGAAACAATCTGTCGCAAATATACAACAAAATGTTTCAAATATGGAACGGTAACGTTCCATGAGTCATGCAACATAGTACAAAAAAAATATCAAAAATTTGACAAAAATCAAAAGAGCGTTGCACTAGCTATGCAACGGTAACGTTGCATACTGTGCAACGGTAACGTTGCATACTGTGCAACAGTAACGTTGCATACTGTGCAACGGTAACGTTGCATACTGTGCAACGGTAACGTTGCATACTGTGCAACGTAATGGATTTGATAATCAACGACTTATCATTTTCTATTCTTACTTCTCCTATAATACTACCTCATTTCGACAAGAAATGAAGACTCCCTCTGTCAAAAGTCTCGTCGTTGTCGACCAATTTCATTGGAGGAGCCTCAAAAAAAACATTTCAATTGTTCGAGATGGTTTAGGGCGTTGTGAAAAAGGGAAATCGTCAATTAAAATATTTTTTTAGAGGAAAAAATTGTGTTATTTGAATTTATCTTTCGTTTTGGGTAATGGGGAGGGCAGGTGGGTTTATGAACTAACTTTTAAATTTTATAGAATGACTTTACAACTTTTATCGAATATTACGGATACGCTTTATCATAAACATTCTGGTGTGTTGGTGGAACGAGAGGATTATCATTTTGTGAAAACGGAAACACGTCCGTCTTTTTTTTGGGGTAATTATTTGATTATGCGGCATGCGCCTGGTCTGGGGGATTATGAACGGTGGCGGTCTTTGTATGAACAGGAGTTTGATTCTAAACAACAGGGATTTATGACGTTTACTTGGGATGAGGATGCACAAGGGGAGACGGCTGACTTTGTAGAAAATGGATTTGATTTGACGGTGAATAATGTGTTGTGTTTGAATAAATTGCTCGCTCCTACTTGGTTTAATGATGTGGTGGATATTCGACCTTTGGCAAGTGATTGGGATTGGGCGCAATATGTTGAGGTGCATCCGCTTGAAGGCCCTGCGACGTTGGAGTTTGTCCAGAATGAAATTAGAGAACATCGGGAATTTATTGAAAAGGGCATTTCTGTTCGTTATGGGGCTTTTATGGGGGAGCAGTTGGTGGCGGATTTGGGTATTTTGCACGAAAATGGAATCGGGCGTTTTAACAATGTGGGAACGCATCTTGATTATCGACGGCAGGGAATTTGTCGGACTTTGGTGTATGCGGTGAGCCAAAAAATGAAGGAACACAACTTGAACAAATTGGTGATTGTGGCGGAACAGGATTCTATTGCGGAGCGGATTTATAAAAGTTTGGGGTATGAGGTGGTGGAGACAAGTTATGAATTGACTTGGTATCATAGGGAGCGTTTTAGGGGGTGATTTTGGTTTTGTGGGGGATTGGTTGTACTTTGTTTGGGTTGTTTGTAGGTGAGTTGATTTTGTTTTTTTTGAGAGGGTTTGACACACCCTTGATTTCCCTGCGGTCAATCGTTCCCTCTTGTAGAGGGAATGGCTTGTGTGTTTTGATTTGGCCTTGGGAGTTGACGAATTGATTGATTCTTTTTTTGGAGGGTTTGACACACCCTTGATTTCCCTTTCGGTCAATCGTTCCCTCTTGATAGAGGGAATGGCTTCTTGGGTCTTGAATGGCTTTTGTAAATTAGACAATGAATCTGGTGGAGTGAAAGAGATGTGAGTTGTTTTGTCTGTTTATGAGGTTATCACTAAACCAAAATTATTATGGATATTGTAAAGGTTATTTATTGGGGTTCGACGGGATTGATGTGTTTGCTTTTTTTGTTTTCGGCTGGGATGTATTTGACGAATTATGACATGGTTTCGGGCGTTTTTGAACAGTTGGGGTTTCCTACTTGGATTATTTACCCTTTGGCGGTGGCGAAGATATTGGGGGTGGTGGCGGTTTTGACGAAGGCTTCTCGTTTGTTGAAGGAATGGGCGTATGCTGGTTTTTTCTTTGATGCGGTGTTGGCATTTGGGGCGCATTGGATGATAGAGGATGGTGGACATATTGCGGCGGTGGTGGCGATTGTGTTGGTGTTGGTTTCGAGGTTTTATGATGAGAAGTTGTTTGGGGTTGTTTGAGTTTTAGGGACGGGTGGCGAGTGACAGGTGATTTTTGTTTTTTGGGGACAAGTGATTTTGTGGTTTTGCTTTGCCGTTTTCTTTTTATTCTGTCTGTCCAAAATAGACCCGATAGTAGTGTTATGGCTAATCTGGTTTTTGTGGTATAGAATGTTGGGACAAGGCATGCCTTGTCCGTACAGTTCTGTTGGGTTCATTATCAATAAATACGTTCAGGATAAGCCATAGTAACGGATAGCGGGAGCATGCTGCACGACGAAGCTTTTTCCGTTCTCTCCTTATTTTTTGGATTTAGGATATT
>Ga0209185_1001399_pt1 | contig 21241 bp, 13 predicted proteins | sample SidtaG_2_FD_187425 | JGI IMG/M metagenome (GOLD analysis project Ga0209185, IMG submission 187425) | Marine algal microbial communities from Sidmouth, United Kingdom - Sidmouth_Asex2 metaG (SPAdes) (version 2) | ecosystem: Host-associated > Algae > Red algae > Unclassified | place: Sidmouth... | reverse complement strand
AAACTATGATTGTACAGTCATTCAAGGAAGTCTATTGATTAATAGTACAAATGCTACAAATTTAGATGGATTAAGTGCCTTAACAAGCATCGAAGGCTCACTTGGGCTAAACAACAACAATTCGCTTAATAATATAGATGGACTAAGTAACCTAACAAGTATTAGCGGAGCTTTAGAAATAGAAAATTGCCCAAGTCTTTACTATACAACAGGACTAAGCAATTTGCAATCTATTGGAGGTGATTTATTGGTACATGAAAAAACCTATACATTCCCTAATGTAACATCTATCGGTGGTAATTTAGTAGATGCCTCTTTTCTTATTGACAATACAGACGCCCTTCAAAGTCTTACCACACTTGGAGGAGATTTATTTATTTATGGCTATGACATTTTCCCTGATTTAAATAGTTTCAGCAATTTAGAAACCATTGGCGGAGATTTATACCTTGAAGAACTTATAGGCTTAGAAAATCTTGAAGGATTTAACAATCTTGAAAGTATTGGCGGAAACTTAGGAATGTGGGTTGTACAACCCAATAATTGGAGCGGATTTAATAACTTAACAACAATCGGTGGTTCATTACAAATATATGATTGTACCATTCCTTCATTCAATGTTTTTAGTAATGTCACAACTGTAGGAGGCTTATCATTTGAAGGTTTGTTTCAGCTAACTTCAACAGAAGGTTTTGATAATCTATCAAGTATTACCAATAATTTATCATTTTATAATACCTATAATCTGACAACTCTCAGTGGCTTCAATGCTTTAACAGACATTGGTGGTAGTATGACTATAGATACCAATCAAGACATATTAACCATAAGCGGTTTTGAAAATTTAAGCACCATCAACAATTCACTCAATATCACAAACAATATCAAATTAACAGAATGTTGTATTTTATTGGATTGGGTAGAAATTGTGTATGGAACGGTTAATATTGCCGACAACAACGAAGATTGCAGCACACTAGCACAAATCACCAATCTTTGTAGTGGCACAGGCAATACTTGTGATGGAACGATTGTACTGACAAGCCAAGAGGAAGTAGATAATTTTGCCACTGAGTTTGGCTGTACCAACATAGGCGGTAACGTATTTATACAAGGAGAGAATATTATCAACTTAGATGGACTCAATACCATAGAAAGCATTGAAGGTGATTTGCGTATAGAAGCGTGTTATAATTTAACAAACCTTGATGGATTAAGCAATCTAAGCACAGTAGGAGGTCACTTTTATTTAGATAACAACTCAAGTATAGTAAGTACAAATGGATTTAGTAATATAGAAACAATAGGAGGCGACTTTACAATATATGATTATTCTGTTTATAATTTTCCAAATCTAACTTCTATTGGAGGAAGTATCCCTTCTATAGAGTTTTTAGGAAGTAATGAAGAAGCTTTAACTAATTTAACTTATATTGGTGGTGATGTTTATGGATATTTTTTAGAACTTAATAATTTAAGTTGCTTTTCTAATTTACAAACAATAGGTGGAACATTGTCTTTAGATGATTTCTGGGGACTTACCAATTTAGATGGTCTGGAAAATCTAACAACACTCGGATCACTTTCGTTATGGTGGATGTTTTCACTGGAAAATATAGATGCACTTAGTGGGCTTATATCTATTAATGATATTTTTATAGATGGTGTTGGATTAACCAATCTAAATGGATTAAGCAATATCACAGAAGTCGTCGGTGATGTTTATATTAATGATGCAGAATCACTGATCAACATAGAAGGACTTCACAATATTACCACGATAGGAGGCAACTTAAATATGTCTTTTACCAATGTTGAAGTCATTTATGGTTTTGACAATTTAGTCTCTATAGGAGACGAATTATCCATACAAGATAATAATATCTTAGAAGATATTTATGGATTTAATAACCTTACTTCTATTGGTTCACATTTGTACCTTAGTTATAATGAAGACTTGATTGGCTTGGGCGGTTTTAACAATTTAGAAACAATAGATGGAAATATCTATGTTTACAACAATCCAAAACTTTCCAATTGCTGTATCCTAAAATGCTTGGATGGAATAGGAGGAAATATAACTTTAAATGACAACAACGAAGGCTGCAATACTTTCCAAGAAGTAATCGACAATTGTGCCGACGAATACAACGATTGTGATATTGATAATATCGCAACAATCAGCGCATTTGCCTTTTATGACCTCAATACAAATGGTATTTACGACGCCGACGACTATGGTTTATTCAACCAAGAATTTAGCCTGCAACCCGACGAATTAGTAAGTTATACCGATGACGATGGCTTAGTCAATTTCATCGTTGGCGACGAAGACTACACACTCGTTTGGGAAAATAATCCACTATGGACTTTAACCACAGACAACGGAGCAATCAACGTCTCTAACGCCGATAATGGAGCGCAGTTTAATTTTGGACTAACACCCGTTACAGATTTCGTTCAAGTCTTCGGTGATTATGTGAGCGCACCTACCCGTTGCGGTTTTGAAGTAACTTCGTGGCTTTCCTACGAAAACATTGGAACAGAAACAACACAAGGCGTCATCGAATACAAAATGAACGATTTAGTTTCTTTTGTGGAGGCAGACCCCACACCCGATTTCATAGACGCAACCACAGGAATTTTAAAATGGAACTACAATGAATTGTTCCCAACATATACCGAAAAAATAAAACTAAGACTACAAATGCCAGGCGTTGACTTTATCGGTTCAATGATTAATTCAGAAGGGTTTGTTTATTCCTTAGACGAAGCAGGTGATACACTTTCGCAAAGCAAATTCGTTCACAATTCAGAATTAACTTGTGCCTATGATCCCAACGATAAATTAGTAACACCCGAAGGCATCAGCGAAGACAACTACACCTTATTCGAAGACAGTCTTTTTAACTACACCGTTCGCTTCCAAAACACAGGAAACGACACCGCCTTTAACATTATCATTTTAGATACATTAAGCACCGATTTGGATTGGGAAACCTTCCATGTAACCAGCAGCAGCCACGAACTCAAAACCGTTTTTAACGAACTCACAGGAATCATCGAATTTCAGTTCAAAGACATTTATTTACCAGACAGCAATATTAACGAACCAAATTCACACGGTTTTGTCAAATACGACATTGAAATCAAAAACGGCTTAGAAGAAAATACCAATATTGAAAACACAGCAAGCATTTACTTCGATTTCAATCCACCCATCGTCACCAACACCACCGAAAACCAAATGGTCACAGAAATTCCTTTGAGCCTTACAAGCATCATCGAAAAAGACGGCTTACACATCTATCCAAACCCGACCCAAGACTTCCTTTACATCAACATCGAAAATGATAGAAACGAAGCACGACAACTCAAAATATTCGATGTCGTCGGAAACGAACTATTAAGCCAACCCTACAACCAAAATCAGTCCCAAATAGATGTCAGTCATTTACCCAATGGCATGTATTTACTACAAATAGATTTCAACAACCAATTGCTGAACGAAAAACTAATCATTCAGCGATAGAAGTCCAAACTAGTTCAATTGTATTAAGCCTGTTGACCAAATTATTTATTGGTTGGCAGGCTTTTTTTAATTTTAAGGAGAGAACGGTAAATCGCTCCGTAGCGAAGCATGCTCCCGCTATCCGCTAATGGAAGGCACCTCCAAGATGCCTTCCATTTTTCACGTAAGAACCGCTTAAAAAAGGTATTTACAAGGCACTTTATATTTCCTATATAAAGGGGTAAAGGCAAGCCAACGCATACTTCCAACCACTACTATCGGGTCTATTTTGCACAGATAGAACCGCTTATATGCACTTCAAAAAAACTTAAATAACTTATATGGTTGCAACTATCGGGTCTATTTTGCACAGATAGAACCGCTTATATGCACTTCAAAAAAACTTAAATAACTTATATGGTTGCAACTACTGGGTCTATTTTGCACAGATAGAACCCCTGTGAAAATGTGGATTTTACGTTTTATAGAAATTGAAATTTAAAATGCAATGTTTTGACAATTAGTTACTTATGAATTTTTAGTGCCTCGAATTTAAAAGACAATTCAATAAAAATGTTATGGTTTTGTTTTTTAGAGTAACATATATTTGAAGTATGATAGCGGTACAAAACGATTAAGATAGACCTGATAGAAGTGGTATGGTGGCAGCGTTGGCTTGTAGGGGCAATCCCTTGTGGTTGCCCTAACTTGGCAAGCCACCATAAGAACGGATAGCAGGGAGACCCATCACGACGAAGCAATAAACCGTTCTCTCCAATACTTGCAAAAGAATATTTTTGCATTGTAATAATAGACTTCTCTATCATGAAATTATAAAATCATAAATGCAAAACAAAATTACAACCCTATGAAAAAGTTAATTGTTTCTTTTCTTTATTGTTTATTTTTTGGGATAGTTGCCCAAGCCCAATGTGACAACAATATAACCTTAGAATCACAAGCAGAAGTAGATGCTTTTAATGTAAATTATAACTGTGGATTTATCGAAGGAGACTTGGTAATCAATAACACAAATGTAACCAATTTAGACAGCTTATTTAATGTCCAAGAAATCACAGGAAACTTAGTAATTTATAACAATGACAGTTTAGTTTCTTTTGCTGGTTTAGAAAAACTAAAAACCATTGGCGGTAATTTTTCCATTGGATTTAATCCATTAATAACAGACTTTGATGATTTAGAAAGCCTTACCGATATTGGTGGCAATATAGCAATTCAAGCCAATGCAAGTTTAACAAGCTTACAAGCACTTAATGCTATCACACATGTAACAGGAAATATAGCGATTAATCGACACAAAAATTTAATCAGTTTAGAAGGATTAGAAAACATACAATCAATTGGAGGTAATTTAGTTGTTAAGGAAGATAGTAGTTTGACCAATTTAATGGGATTAGAAAGTTTAATTAGTATTGGAAACAGTTTAATTATTGACAACAATCTTGTTTTAACGAATTTAGAAGGACTAAGCAGCGTGAAAGATGTAATGGGAAAAGTAATCATTAAAAATACAGATACTCTACAATCATTAAGTGGATTAGAGAACCTGCAAAGCATAGGGAGTGATTTGATTTTTGAGGAAATACATGCACTTGATTTTAGTATCTCTGGTTTGAGCAGTTTAGAAACGATAGGAGGGAATGCAACTTTCGATTTGATTAGCAGTTTTAGCAGTGACAATAATTTGGAAAGCTTAAAAACTGTTGGTGGATATGTGACTTTTGATCAGGTTAATGGCAATTTTACGCTTGATTGGACAAGCTTAGAAAGCATTGGTTTAAGTTTCAGAATTGAGGAATCAGGCATTAGCAATTTACAAGGATTTAACAATTTATTGTCAGTTGGAGGAGTTTTTGTGATAGAGGCAAATAATACTTTAGAAAATATTGAAGGATTTAATAGTTTAAATACAATTGATAGTTATTTGACCATAGAGGAAAACCCACTTTTAGAAAAAATTGAGGGGTTTAGTGATTTGATTTTAGTAGATGGTTCTTTTTATATTATAGACAATGATCTCTTAACTTCTATCGAAGGGTTTGAAAGTCTTGAAGTCATTACAAGTTGGTTAGAAGTAACAAATAATCCCAATTTATCAAACTGTTGTGTCATTGCTACTTTTATCAATGTACCCTATACAACCTCTTCTATTTATGGAAACGCAAATGGTTGTAGTTCTGTCAGTCAAATCATTGATAACTGTGAAGGTTCACAACTTTGTCAAGGCTCAATTGTGCTAAATTCACAAGCAGAAGTTGATGCCTTTCCAAGTAATCACGATTGTAGAATCATTTTTGGAAACTTAACCATAAATGGAACAAATATAACAAACTTGGATAGTCTCTATACACTCGAACAAGTCAACGGTACTTTTATCTTATCAAATAATGAAGCCCTTGAAAATGTAGATGGACTTATAAACCTTCAAATTGTTAAGTTTAATTTTGAAATAGAAAATAATGATGCCTTATTAAATTTAGATGGACTTTATGGTCTGACTAATGTAGGAGATGATTTTATCATTAAAGATATAGACAGTCCTATTTTTAACATAGATGGCTTGAGTACGATTAGAGCTGTTTGGGAAAATTTGAGGTTAATTGACATTCCCAATTTAAGCAATACAATTGGTTTTGAGAGTTTATTTAAAATTGAAGAGTCAGTTGTTATTGAAAATGTATTTGGAGACTATACGCTTGATTTTAATGCATTGTATGATATTGACGATTCCATTGTCATCAAAAATACAAGTCTTACCGCAATAGAGGGCTTTAACAGTTTGATAGGAGATATCGGCAAAATCAAAATTCTTAATAACAATAATTTAGAACTATTAGATGGTTTTGAACAGTTTAATTATGGAAATGTAGAAATAAAAAACAATCCAAACTTAGAAGAATGCTGTGTCATTGTTCCTTGGGAAAATAAACCTTATATTGATGTGATTCTTGAAAATAACGATGATGAGTGTAACTCTTTTGTAGCAGCAAGTATTCATTGCGAAGGCATTTGTTCTTCTCCTTTAACTTTATCCACGCAAGCCGAAGTAGATGCTTTTCCATCAAATTATGGTTGTCATACAGTTGATGGAAACTTAATTATAGAAGGAGATGATATTGTGAATATAGATAGTTTAATTGGAGTGACAAATATTATTAATGGAGGACTTTTTATCCGAAACAATCCCAATATAATATCTATTGAAGGTATTCAGAATTTAGTTGCAGCCGAAAAAGTTTTTGTGCAAAATAATGATTTACTTACAACAGTTAATAGCTTTGAAAACCTCACAGAAGTATTCCAATTAAGAATTTCTGATAATGATAATTTAATCAATATTGAACCATTCCTTAATTTACAAGAATTATCTTTTTGTCTTATTACAGGAAATGAATCACTTGTAGAAATTAACGAAATTGTACCAAATGTGCCTGAACTTAACTTGTTGCGAATCAATGATAACGCTTCTTTAACAACCATCAATGGTTTTAACAATATTAGCGAATTTAAACTAATCACTAATTTTTCAGGAAGCACAGGATTTATGGAAATTGCAAATAATCCGACGTTACAAACTATGATAGTGTTTAACAGTATTTTCTATATTCATGAGGTAAGCATACTCAATAATCCAAACTTAGAAAATCTAATGAGTTTTGGCAATCTTGAAAAAGCAAAATATATAAGCATCGAAGAAACAGGTATCAATAATTTAGAAACGTTAGGAACGTTAGAAGACCTTTACTCACTCAAAATAAACAACAACCCCAATTTAACAGACATCAACAAAATTGGCTTCATAGAAGGTATTCAAAATATAGAAATTACAAACAATAGCCAATTGTCAGAATGTTGTGTTTTGTTATTGAATGATGGAAACAGAATTGTAGAAGCAAATGCACCTAATTGTAGTTCTATAGAAGAAATTGAAACAATATGTGGAGAAGATATTTGCCCTATAGAAGCAGGATGTTTTAGAACAGACTTTACCTTGTTTTTAGAAGGTGCGTATCAAGGCAATCAAGAAATGGCAACAAATTTGTCTGAACAAATTCCTTTAGAACAGCCTTACCATATATCACCTTATTTTTACAATGGAGATGAAAAATTAGAAAGCATTCCTGAGAATATGGTTGATTGGATTTTGGTTGAAGTTAGAGAGGGAACACCAAATGTTTCAGAGGAACAAGGAACATTACCAATACAAACAAAAGCAGCACTTTTATTAGAGGATGGTAGTGTTGTTGGAACAGATGAGAATGCTTTAAAGTTTTTTGATTTGGTAGAGGGTACAGGATATTATATTTGTATTCGCCATCGAAATCATTTAGATGTATTGGCTTCAAAAGATGTAGAAGCAGATGAATTAATGATGTATGATTTTACAACAGACAGTCAAGGAATTTGGGGCAACAATCAAGTTAAACAACACACAGATGGTTCTTTTATGTTGCACACAGGAGATTATACAGGTGACGGAATCATTCAGTTATCAGACTATGACGCTTGGAAAGAAAATCCTGCACAGTTAGAGGTATATGCACCTACAGATGGAACGTTAGATGGAGTCGTTCAAATTACTGACTATGACGCTTGGTTTGATAATAAAGCAAAAATAGGAAGCATAGAAGTTGCTTTAGATCCTAATGATATTCCTGAAGAGAATTGCTATATTTATGGAATGCACTATGATGCTGAAATAGACGAAAATTTTCTCTCAATTATAAATTTGGAAGAATCAATGATTGAACCTATTGATTCTGTTTCAAATGCGTTTACCTACCAAGTTGGTGGTTTTGGATACGTTGCATTGAATACACCACCCATTATTTATCAAGGGGATTACTATTTGATGAATGACAACAATAATTTATATCAACTTGATGTAGAAACAGGAGAAATTTTAGACGAGGTAATTATAGATACAAATGTAGGACAAATGATGCTAAATCCTTCTGATGGTTTAATCTATGGAGTGGAGTATATTTTTCAAACCAATGAACGCTATTTAGTAAACATTGATCCACAATCTGGAGTAGTGACTCGAATAAGTGAAAATCCTTATGATTTTTTCTATACCATCAATACACAAGCAATTATTTGGAATGATGTATATTATGTTATGGATGAAAACAATGAAGACTTATACAATTTTGATATGACAACAGGTGAAATCATAGATACAACGCATTTTGATGTAAATGTAGGGCAACTCGTTGTAAATCCTAATGATGGGCAAGCCTATGGAATTGAATATAATTTCCAACCTAATGAACGATGGTTGGTAACCTTAAATCCAGAAACAGGAGAAGTAACTCGATTGACAACAAATGCATTAGATTTTTCTTATTCAGGAGCAAGTCCAGCAGTTATTTTAGATAACAAATACTATTTAATTGTATCAGGAGAAGGTATTTATGAATTTGATGTAACCACAGGAGAAGTTACAAATATTATAGAATACACATGGGGCTTTGGAGCCATGCAAGCTGGTTGCAATGAATAATTTGAATCTAAAAATAAAAACCCAACACTTTTAAATTAAAAAATGGAAGTCATTTAAAATGGCTTCCATTTTTTTGTGCAAAATAGCGTGAAAAACACGCCATATTATGCTACCAAAAGACCAATTTAAGAAAGACTGTTGGTTGATGGTTATTTTGTTGAATATCAGGGTTTTATGTATGCTTGTGGTTTTTGTAATTTGTTTTTTATCAATAAAAGCCAAGCAATATGTGCTTGGTTGTAAGGGGAAAATACAGTAATTTTAAATGATATTTAGCACACTCTTTAAAATTTAAACAAATGAAAAAAAAATCAATTTTTAGGTGCACTTTTTTGTGCTTTGCTTGTTGCTTTTATGGTTCAACCTTGTAACAAAGAATTTGTTGCAGATGAGGAAACTTTTGCAGATTGGGATGGTTGGTCGTTAGTGGCTACTGAATCTGGTCCCACCCCTGATTTAGGAGAAGCACATGCTGCCAATGATAGCACAGTTACCCGTAAAACTTACTTCTTAGATGATGAAGAAGCCGATGATGGTGAATATCCTGTTGGAACTTCTATTTTCAAACATACAAAAAGCGAAGATGGTGCTTTAGAAAACTTCTTAGGCATGGTAAAAAGAGGCAAAGACTTCAACCCCGATAATAATGATTGGGAATGGTTTAAACTTAATGCAGATGGTAGCATTATAGAAAGAGGCGCAAATATCGGCATGTGTGGAACTTGTTATGCAAGTGCCAATGCAACGGAGTATGTTTTCTCTAAATAAAATGTTCAAAAAATAAGGCAAAACACACTTTTACATGAAAATTTTAATGCATTCCCTGATTAAATAAAAAAGCCCTTGTGTAAAATAAAAGGGCTTCTCTTTTTTTATGGTATGTTTTAGCCTGCCTTATTTAGACACATCAAAAGAAAGCGAAAACCTATCCTTATCACTCTTAATACTCAACTCATGCACCTTCAAATGATCGAATAACGCCATAAGCTCCGCTTTAGGAATCGGAGCTTTCGGCACATTTTCCACATTAGCTTCTTTGGATGACAGTGGCGCATCCAACTGTTCCACCAAAGCCTCTCGTACCACAGGACGCTTCAGGACCAATTCCCCATTTAATTTAAAACCCTCCAAATTCTCCAACTCATTCTCAAACAACATCTTTACAAAAGCATTCATATAAAAGATAATTTTATAATTTCTTAAAATAATGTAAAAAGGATTAGCGGTATGTGTCATCATCCTAAATTCGCCCCTTGTCACACGTCACCCGCCCCCAATTTCCTAAAATCCAAATCAAACTGATAAACCAACTTATGGTACGTCGTTTTTATACTTTCCTGCTTCATCAATTGCGTAATATGCGCATATTCCCCCACAGGCGTCATTTCGCTCAAATTCACAAAAAGCACATCCCCATCAATATCCAAACCCTTCACCGTCAAAACTTTTGTAATAAAAATATCAATCAATTTACGTTCTACTCGATTCAGCCCTTCCAAAATCTGAAACTGAAGCGTAAAATCAGGATGTCGAAATGCATCAATTACCCGCAATCGAATAATCCGATCCACCAATTCAAACTGTTTGATGCCCAAATTAATCTGAAAAATATTGACCTTAATAGAAATATCTCTCGTATTAATATCTGTAACTTCTATATGTTCAATATACTCGCTATCTGTATAAATAGGACGAATCAAATGGTTTAAAACATTTTTATGAATGGGCAAAGTCAAATGAATATGAGAACCTTCAAGGTTATGATATTCATGCTTTTGAGAATTCTCAAATAAGCGTTGAAGCATAAAAAAATATATTTATTTGCAGCGAAATTACCAAAATAATTCAGCAATCAAAATACAAAATTACAAATAAGGAGAGAACGGTGGAGTGCTTCGTCGCAAAGCAGGGTCTCGCTATACGCTAATATGGCAAGTAATAACGATTCTACAAGAAGAAAACCACAAAAACTACTTGCCATTCCGCTACTATCGAGTCTATTTTGCACTGTCAGAACTTCAATAATAAGCCCAAAATAGAACTTTACCTTATTTTATTGCATAAAAAGACTACCTTTACCCCCAAATAAGTGACCTTGTATATACTTTGAACTCATATAAACAAGGATTAGTTATATTTTTTTCAAAAAATTACTATCTTTAGTAATGGATAAATAATAAGGTATTGATTTATGACAAAGAAATTTTTTTGATAGATGAGGCGAAAAATGTATGGGTAAGTAGTATGACAAAAATAAGATGATATTAATAATTTTGTAAAAGATTGATTAATAGACAATTATCAGCGTCCCTTTCGTCCCTATAAAATCGTCCCCTTACTTAGTAGAGCTACAACAAGGCTTTTCAACAAAATATATCAGAAAATATCGAAGCCAAAAACGATAGGTTATTCTTTTTTCACTACTAGTATAACTATTATCTAACGAAAATAAAATTAGACAATGAAACGAGTATTATTATTATTCCTTTTGTCATTTGCTGTAATGTTTGCTTCTTGTGGAGACAGTGCAAAAACTGAAGGAACGGTTGGCAATAAAGTAAATAATGCCGCTAATAAAGTAGGAAATGCTGCAAAAAATGCAGGAAACAATGTGAAAAATATCACAAACAATGCTGCTAACAAAATGGGCAATGCTGCCAAAAATGTTGGTAATGCTGTGGGTGATACTAAAGTAGGTCAAGGCATGAAAAATGCTGCCGATAAAATGGGCAACGCTACTCAAAACGCTGCTGATGGTATCAAAGGTGCTGCTAATAAAGTTGGCGGTGGTATCAAAAACGCTGCTGGCAAAGCAGGCAATACTGTTGTAAAAGGTGCTGAAAAATTACAGGAAGGTGTAGATAAAATTACAGCCGATCCTAAAAAGGACAACTAAGAACGACTAAGAACGAAGTAGACTAAAAAATAAACCAAAAAGCACTAAGTACAACTGTACTTAGTGCTTTTTTTATACCCTCAAATGAACTAAAGTAATTTTTTTGCTGTTATTATGTCAGTTTATACAAGACTTTTTGGCATATCAATAACAGAATGTTTATCTTTGCAGCATTAAATTAGATTAACCACTATGCATACAGAATCAACAATACAACACAATATACCTTTAGAGGACTCAAAACAAGGAGAAGTCCTTGAAATGGCACAAAATAACCCAACAGTTGCACCCAATGGCAAGAAATTCTATATTGAAAGCTACGGCTGCCAGATGAATTTTAGCGATAGCGAAATTGTTGCGTCTATCTTATCCAACGAAGGATTTGCCATCACCAAAGACTATATGGACGCAGACTTAGTTTTGTTAAATACCTGTTCCATTCGAGAAAAAGCCGAAGATCGTATCCGAAAAAGATTGAGTGAACTTAATGTCATCAAAGAGAAAAATAATGATGCCGTTATCGGAATCTTAGGCTGCATGGCAGAGCGTTTGAAAACAAAGCTGATTGAACAAGAAAAATTAGTTGATATTGTTTGTGGCCCTGATGCATATAGAGACTTACCCAAACTCGTAGGAGAGGCAGAAACAGGACAGAAAGCCGTCAATGTGCTTTTATCAAGGGAAGAAACCTACGCCAACATCAACCCCATTCGCTTAGACAACACAGGCGTTACCGCTTTTATTTCTATTATGAGAGGGTGCGACAATATGTGTTCGTTCTGTGTAGTGCCTTTTACGAGAGGAAGAGAACGAAGCAGAAATGTTTTCTCTATCGTTGCAGAAGCACAAGACCTTTTTGATAGAGGTTATCGAGAAGTAACTTTATTGGGACAAAATGTAGACTCTTTCAAATGGAAAAATCCTGAAACAGAAGAAGTCGTCAATTTTGCACAGTTATTAGAAATGACCGCACTTGTTGATCCATTATTACGAGTACGTTTCTCTACTTCGCATCCCAAAGACATTACCAATGAGGTACTACACACAATGGGAAAGTACGATAATATTTGCAACTACATCCACCTGCCTGTACAATCTGGAAATTCAAGGATATTAGAGCTTATGAATCGTACCTATGACAGAGAATGGTACATTGACAGAGTAGAAGCCATTCGACGCATTTTGCCCAACTGTGCAATTTCTACAGACGTTATCGCTGGATTCTGTACAGAAACAGAAGAAGAACACCAAGAAACTTTGTCTATGATGAAATATGTCAAATACGAAATGGCATATATGTTCTTCTATTCAGAAAGACCAGGCACCTTGGCCGCTCGAAAATACGAAGATGATATTCCTTTAGCAACCAAAAAAAGACGCCTAAGAGAAATCATTGATTTACAAATGGGACACGCCTTAGAACGCAACCAAGCCGATCTTGGCAAAACGTTCAAAGTATTGGTGGAAAAAGAATCAAAAAAATCAAAAGAGGATTTTTGTGGAAGAAACGACCAAAATAAAATGATTATTTTCCCTAAAGAACAATCAGAAAGCGGAAAGTATGTAATGGTCAAAGTCAAAGAATGCTCATCAGCCACCTTAAAAGGTGAAATTGTAGAGTATCTTAATTAGTGCTTGGTACTTAGAGAGAAAGAGAAGAGAGAACCACAGCACCAAGAACAAAGAACCACAGCACCAAGAACAAAGAACCACAGCACCAAGAACATAAAAGACAAAGCCCAAACCATGCAAAATAGACCCGATAGCAGTGGTATGGTGGCGTAGTAGGGGCAGACCCATGTGTCTGTCCACACGACCCATGTGTCTGCCCGCAGCGTTGGCCAGCCACCATAAGAACGAATAGCGGGACCAAACCTTAACAACGAAGCACAAAACCATTCTCTCCAAAAGCATAAACAACAAATACATGAGTGATTTACTATCCTTAAAACGCCGTTTTGGAATCATCGGTAATTCTGAGAATTATAACCGAGCTTTAGGTGTAGCCGTTCAAGTAGCACCAACTGATTTAAGCGTATTAATTAGCGGAGACAGTGGCGTGGGAAAAGAAGTGTTTTCCAAAATCATACACGGATTAAGTCCTCGAAAACACAGCAATTTTATAGCAGTCAATTGTGGTGCCATTCCAGAAGGAACGATTGATTCTGAACTATTTGGACACGAAAAAGGAGCTTTTACAGGAGCAACCGAAAAACGAGTAGGATACTTTGAATATGCCGATGGAGGAAGTATTTTCTTAGACGAAATTGGGGAAATGCCCCTCGGAACACAATCACGCTTATTGCGTATATTAGAGTCGGGAGAATACCTGAAAGTAGGTTCTTCAAAAGTGGTGAAAACAGATGTAAGAGTCATTGCAGCCACCAATGTAGACCTCAAAACCTCCATTGCTAAAGGGAAATTTAGAGAAGACCTTTTTTATCGACTCAATACTGTTCCCATTCATGTACCACCATTGCGGGAAAGAAAAGACGATGCTTATCTGCTTTTTAGAAAATTTACGACTGATTTTGCCGAAAAACATGGCGGAAAAGCCATTATTTTGGATGAAGAAGGTAAAAAAGTGTTAAGAAACTATCAATGGCCTGGAAATGTAAGGGAACTTAAAAATATTGCAGAGCAAGTAACCGTTTTATCAGCAGACAGAAATGTAACTGCAACAGAATTAAGAGGATTTTTGCCCGACAATGGTAGCCAAAGCCGCAATTTACCTGCATTGGCTCCAGGTTATAGCGGAGGAAACAACGAAGGAAGCAACTTGACAGAAAGAGAAATTATGTACAAATTGCTCTTTGAAATGCGAAAAGACCTCAATGATTTAAAGCAATTCATTTGGTCTATGGCAGAAAGGGGTAATCTAACTTCAACAGAATTGGCAGAAAGTGGGATTTTTAAAGGATTCCAAAACGAATCAGAAGAACACCAGCTAACAGCCATAAATGGTTCTACCGATGAAGTCATTGGACCCATTGTTATCAGTGCCAGAGCCAACAACAACTATATTACAGAAGATAGCGTAGAAGTGGTGGAAGAATCCCTTTCTATTGCTGAAAAAGAAAAAGAATTGATTCAAAAAGCTTTGAAAAAACACAAAGGAAAAAGAAAAAATGCGGCAATGGACTTAGGTATTTCTGAAAGAACTTTGTATCGAAAAATTAAAGAGTACGAATTGACAGAATAATAACTTGATTTTTTTAAACATGATATTTTTTAATTTGTTCTAAGTGTAAATATTTGATTGTCAATATTTTATGACAATAGCTGAGATTTTTTATAAATTAACAAAAAATCATATGCTTATTTTTTCATAAGAAGAGTCAAATAATTGCAAATTATCCTTTATATTTATGATGATTGTTAAATTGAATACAAATAAAATCAAAAAGGAAACACTGGGATTGTTCTTACTATTCGTCTTTTTTATTAATGGATGCGGGATTTACTCTATGTCAGGAGTTAACACAACTGCTAAAACAGCAACTGTAAAATATTTTCCTAACAAAGCTCGCATTGTTGCGCCAATACTTAGCCAAGTTTTTACAGAAAAATTGCAGGATAAATTGACTCGAGAAACCAATTTAGAATTGGTCAATGAAGAAGCAGACCTTAATTTTAGTGGTTCTATCACTCGTTATGCAGTACAGCCTGTTGCTTCAGGAAGCAATGATATTGCAGATTTGAGTAGATTGACCATTGGTGTTCAGGTGAAGTTTTCTAATGTATTAAACGATGAGGAGTGGAGTTCTGACTTTTCTCGCTATGCGGATTTTGACAAAGCAGTTAATTTAAAAGATGTAGAAGATGGACTTATTGACGAAATAAGCCAACAGTTAGTAGATGATATTTTTAACAAAGCCCTTGTTAACTGGTAAATCATTGAAATGGAAAAACGTGCAATTATTGAATTATTGAAAAAGCCTGAGTATCTCAAACTTTATACTATTGATGAACTCAAAAATTTATCGGCACAATACCCATATTTTAAGCAACTAAAGGTGCTTTTGCTCAAAAAGACCCAAATGGTCGAGCCAGAAGAAGCAAAGCAAATTTTGCATAAAATCGCAACGGATACCCCTAACCGAAGTGTCCTTTATAATCTTTTACAACAACCTATTGACAATTTACCCGTACAATTAGAGGCTAAAAAGAAGGTTGTAGACGTTCCTCTGGAAGTGATCCGTCAGGTAAAAGCCAAAAGAAGACCCAAGAAAAAAAACCAACAGCCTATTGTAGAGGGGAAGCCCGTAGAAGAGGTCGAAAGAGAATTACAAAGATTAAGGCTACTTGCCAATGCAAAAAATAAACAAAAAACAAAAAGAAAAACATTACATGGCTTGAATACCTCTGCTGTGGAAAAAGAGGTGATTCAAGATCTTCAAAAACTGCGTATGAACCAGGCAACTAATCAAAATGATGGAGACTCTAATGAAGTATTATTAGACAGTATCCGCAAAAAAATCGAACGTTTTAGTCAAAATCGAAACATTAAGCAAAGCAAACCCGAAGACTATTCGGAGGAAGACATCAAAAAAATGTTGAGAAATGACAAAGAAAACCTTAGCGAAATCTACCAATTTATAGAGGAGGACAAAGATGAGCGCCTTAAAAAAATGCCCAAAATGACGGCAGAAGAGGCTGCAAAAAATAGTTCAACCAAAGATTTGGAAAATCCAACAGAAACACTTGCGCTTTTGTATACCAAACAAGGCTCCAAATCAGAGGCTTTGAGAGTTTATGAAAAGTTACGTTTGAAATATCCAGAAAAAAGTGTTTATTTTGCAGAAAAAATTGAAAATTTAAGGAATAGTTAAAAATCAAATATTTTTGATTTTAACATTTCTATCAAAACAAATAATAAAATGTATATCTTTATTACAATTCTTATAATTATTGTTTGTATTCTCATTGTTGCTGTAGTCTTAGTACAAAACCCCAAAGGGGGTGGTCTTGGTGCTGGATTTGGTGGCGGAGGCAGCGGAAGTGCTGCTTTTGGTGGAGTACAAAAAACATCAGACTTCTTAGAAAGAATGACTTGGGGCTTGGTTATCGGACTTCTCGTATTGAGCTTAGTCTCTAACTATTTCTTACCTGATAACCGTGCAAGCCTCAACAATGATTCAATCGGCAACGACATTGAGTTATTGGACGAATAAATATAAAATAATCTATAACATATAACCCGAAGATTTTCTTTTCTTCGGGTTTTTTTTGTAAATTTTTTTAGAAGAAAACGGTTTGTCTTTCATCGTGACGTATGGGCCCGCTATCCGTTCTTATGGCTAGCCAAGTATCATAAATCACAAAAGAACCGAACCACAGCACTAAGAACCAAGAACTACAGCACTTGGTTAGCCATACCACTACTATCGGGTCTATTTTTCACTGACACAACTACTGAATGAATTAATACAATGTCTAAATATTTGATAAGAACCATACTCATCATAGGAGGAATTTTAGGGTATATGACTTCCGTATTAGGGCAAATTTGTATGAATGAAGTTTCTGTCCGAAACTGGTATCAACTTGCCGATCATGAACAAGAGTATCCTACATGGATAGAACTATACAACTATAGCACAGAGACCGTTAATCTAAGCGAATACATGCTTAGTGATGACCGTGCTTTTATCTCTAAGTGGCGATTGCCAGACCTTGACTTAGCACCACAAAAAACCATAATCATCTATACATCAGGCAAAGACTTAGGAGATGCCTTTCGATGGGAATCTTTGGTACAAGCCAATGATGAATGGCGATATTTTGGACCCAATAGAGAAATTGTCAAAACTTGGAAGAACCTTGATTTTGATGACAATACTTGGTATAGAGGTAGAGGCGGTTTAGGTTATGGTGATGGAGATGATTCTACCATTGTAGAAACGACTTATGCCCTCTATATCCGAAATACTTTTGAAATTATTGACAAAGAGGAAATCAAAGAGCTGGTACTACACATTGATTTTGATGATGCTTTTATTGCTTTCTTAAATGGCGAAGAAATTGCCCGCCGAAATGTAGGCTTAACTGGCTCTTTTCAACCATTTGACGCTTTACCCAATACAGATTCAGAAGCAAGGATGTATCAAGATGCCAATGCCATCCCACTTGAAATACTAATTCCTGATGCTCGATGGAAGTCTTTTTTAAGAGATGGAAAAAATGTCTTAGCCATTCAAGGTTTTAACCAGCTAAATTCTTCGGACTTTTCGCTAATTCCCTTTCTATCAGCAGGCGTTGACAGCAATGAACCTCGCTACCGTCCCAATCCTACATGGTGGAACAAACCATCCCAAGCATTACACACTAATTTTAAATTAAAGGGAGGCAAAAGCGTCTATCTATCTACGAAGGACAAAATAGTCGTAGACTCTGTAAGTTTACAAAATACGTTGCCCGATTATAGTCAAGGACGTTTTCCCGATGGAAGTCCTTCTTGGAACTTATTGGAAAAAGGGACACCCAATGCAAGTAATGCGAGTGACAAGATTGTTTCATGCATCAACACTGCTCCCAAATTGAGCCTACGATCAGGCTTTTATAGTGGTAAACAAATCGCAAGATTGGAGGATACACCCAAAAAGGTTAAAGTACACTATACCACCGATGGAAGTATTCCAACACAGTCTTCCCCCGTTTTAAAGAAAAAACTAAAAATAGACAAAACACAAGTAGTCAATGTTAGAACCTTTAGTAAAACATGTGGACCAAGTACTTGGAATGCCTATACTTATTTTATTGATGAAGAAAAATCGTTGCCTGTAGTGTCCATCGTTACACCACCAGATGACCTTTGGAGTGATGAAAGAGGGATTTACGTAGATGGACTCCATTCAGATAATTCTTTTCCTTTTTATGGAGCAAACTATTGGGAAGATTGGGAAGTCCCTATTTTCTTTCACTACTTCGAGCGAGAAGACACCACTGTTTTTGAAGAAACAGTAGGTTTGAAAATAAATGGTGGAGGCTCAAGAGCAAAACCAATGAAAAGCCTTCGAGTTTCTACTCGTTCTAAATATAGTGATGCACCAAGTTTGGAATATTCCTTTTTCAAAGAGAAAAATTTAGATAGTTATCGCAGAATTTTATTGAAAAATGCAGGACAAAATTTCAACAAAACGCATTTGACAGACGTGTTTGCACACCGAATAGTCAAAGATTTAGGGACATTAGAAACACAAGCATCTCAACCTTGTGTTGTCTATTTTAATGGCGAATATGTAGGAGTACATCAAATGCGAGAAAAATATGGTAAGCACTATTTGTATGATAACTTTCAGATTCCCGCAGATTCTATGGAAATTATCGGAGGAGTAGGAGAGGTGCAAATTGTAGGAGAGAATACAGACTTTCAAGATTTTTTAGAGTTTGTAGTGTACAATGACATGACCATTCCAAGAAACTATGATAAAGTACTCAATACTTTTGATATTGGAAATTTCTGTGATTTTTTCATTGCAAACATCTTTATGGACAATGAAGATTGGCGACGTTCCAACAATGTTAAAATTTGGCGATCTCCTTTGGTAAATAACAATCGTTGGCGATATTTATTTGTGGACTTAGATTTGACCTTTGGAGAACGCTCTACCTATCGAAACAATCGCTTAGATTTTGCTTTAAACAACAATTTCTATCATTTTCTTGTATTTCGTTCCTTATTAAAAAACGAGAATTTTAAGAGATATTTTATTTTACGATATTTTGATTTACTCAATACGACTTTGGATGAGGACAATCTAAAAGCAATTTTAAAAGAATTACAAACAGAGATGGATCCAGCAATGGAACGACATTTTGAAAAATGGTCAGAAGAAGGCTCCTATAAAGAATGGACAGACTACTACTTAGGAAAACGATTAACTCGTTTTATCGAAAGACGTCCGTATCATTGTTTACAACATCTTCAAGAAGCCTTTGAATTGGGAGAAACCCAAAGATTAAAGATAGATGCTGTTCCCAAAGAAGGGGGAATTGTTCGTTTAAACACGATTACGGTTGATTCTTCTTTTGTGGGGTATTATCCTTTGGGATTAAAAATGACGATTGTTGCAGATGCCAAGCCTGGCTTTGTTTTCAATAATTGGGAAGTCAATGGAGACCGATTAGATAGCAATATCAAGCTTTTAGAGTACAATATAGAAGAGCGCAATCACATAAGAGCTGTTTTCTTTCGCAAAGAATAGATTGGCTTGTGTTGGGATAGATTGGTTTATAAGCATAGAGGCCATTTAAGATAGACCTGATAGTAGTGGTATGGCTAACCAAGTGCTTAGTTCTTGGTTCTTGTTATAGTTCGGTTCTTGCGTGATTTGTGTGGTTCTGATTAAGCCATAATAGCGGATAGCAGGCCTTTCTGTAGCGACGAAGGAACTGACAGTTCTCTCCTAATAAGGCTCATAGGTATGTTTTTTTTCACTCTGAATGTATTTTTTTAAATATATAGTTGTTGAATTTTTCATATCTCTTACATATTCTTTGTACTTTTGCACAAAATTTGACATGAGTATAACTATGTCAAATATAAGATGTTCTTTAAACCTTTTGATAACATATTTGTCAAACATGACTCATCTCTCATTGAGATAAAGCCTTTTGATTAAATTTGTTTTCATTTACTTCTAAAGAGTTTCAATATAGGATAATAATTTTTATTTAAACTAAAAAAACGTTTTTATATATCATTATTAATAAAAAATTATATGTGAATAAATGAGCAAGTAAAGAACCCTATTTGAGGGAGAAAATGTTTTGGATATGAATACTTAGAAGATAGTAAAGTATTATTTTGACACGATTAAATTTGTGTCTCAGAAGTAATATATATGTATTCTTAGGGATTACAGAGGAGAAAGAAATATTTAAATATTTCTTAAATAAACCTTTGTTTTAAAGGTGACTTTTCCTTCATTTCATATTCTAAAACGTGTCTATACTGCTTTAAGTGATTGTTGAAAGCATGCTAAACTAATCTTGGTGCTTAACATTTGCAATAACCTAATTCAAAGAATATAGGAATGTTGAATAAAATAAAGTTTTCTACCTAAGCAACTTTCTAAAAAATATTCCCATCTTTGTTTATGTTCCATAACTTTTTACAGAATGCTTTAATTAGGATTTGTTGAGGTTGTATGCTTCAGCTTATCCACATTGATATTCAAAAATGTATTTCTACTAACAAAATAAATACCTGAGAGAAGAATATGAAAAAAATATTTCTATTAGTTATTTTTCTATCGTTAAGTTTCGCACTGAAGGCTCAATACCCTGCTGTCGTTTACGATTA
>Ga0209185_1001397_pt1 | contig 21243 bp, 19 predicted proteins | sample SidtaG_2_FD_187425 | JGI IMG/M metagenome (GOLD analysis project Ga0209185, IMG submission 187425) | Marine algal microbial communities from Sidmouth, United Kingdom - Sidmouth_Asex2 metaG (SPAdes) (version 2) | ecosystem: Host-associated > Algae > Red algae > Unclassified | place: Sidmouth... | reverse complement strand
ATAAGCTTAAAGAGGAGGGCGGTAAATATAAAATATTGTTAGTAGAGGATGATGCACGGCTGCAAACCACATTATTTAAGTCTTTAATAGATACAGAATACTTTTATATAGACTTAATAAGCGATGGGGCTAAAGTTATGGAAGAAGTAGTTAATGATACTTATGATATGATTTTAATGGACGTTAATTTACCTAATTTAAATGGCGATCAAATCACAAAAACAATTAGGGAATTCCCATTTAAAAATATAAAAAAAATACCTATAATTGGACTTACCGCAAATGCTTTTGAAACTAACATTAATTCGTACCTAAAAATAGGTATGAATGCAGTACTATCTAAACCGTTTGATCAAGAAAATCTTCTGGAAACTATGTTCAAATTTTTAAAATAATTTTTCAATTACACAATAAAATACATTTTATCGATAAAAAATGCATTTTATCGAAATTTTATTTTTTATTCTTTTTTATTCTTTTTTAAACAAATAGCTGATTAGTTTTACTTTAGTTCTTAGTAAGTTCAATTTTAAAGCAGATTATTAATCAAATAGAAGATAAACTATGGATAATTTTTATTTAATTGATTTTTTATTTTTTCTAAGCATAATCTGTTTTTTAATTTCACTTTATACAATATTTAAAGAAAACGTTTTAAAGTAAATTAAGTACGTATATAAAAAATCAATTAAATAGCATACACTTTCCCCAAAGAATAGCTAAGAGTTTAATTTTTTTTGATTTGTTTTATTAGCCACGTTTTAGGGGTTTTTAAAATAATTTTTTTAATAACATTAAAAACACAAACACTAATTAACAAATATCATTATGAAAAAAGTATTATTTTTTTTCGCAGTTATGACTGCATCAATCACGGTAGCCCAAGATTTACCATCTAATCCAGAACCAGGTAAATGTTATGTACGTTGTACAACCCCAGACATTTATGTAAATGAAACGGTTTCTATTGTTATCAAACCTGCGTACAAGACATTAAAAAAAATACCTGCAACATTTAAAAAAGTTACAGAAAACGTTTTAATAAAGCCAGCAGGGAAAAAATTAACAGTTGTTCCAGAAAAATGGGGAACAGAGACTGTAACGTATGTATCTAAGCAAGGAGGAAATACAATTAGTACTTCTCTGGCAGCTTTCAAAGATAGTTCAGAAACATTAGAGATTAAGCCAGCCTATGCACAATGGGAATTAGGAGCATCTGCTCCAAATTGTGCTTCTGGAAACCCAGATGATTGTAGATATTGGTGTTACAAAGGGTACCCAGCAGAATTTACTACAATTGAAACAGAAGTATTAGAAAAAGATGCTGCTTTTACTAAAACACCAATAGGATCTAAAGAAGACAAGTATATAAAAACAGTTCTTTTATCTCCAGCAAGAGTAGAAGAGGAAATTATTCCTGCAAAGTACAAGGATATTACAAAAACAGTTTTAGATAAAGATGCTTATGTAGTTGAAGATATTGTTCCTGCAGTTACAAAAACTATCACAAGAGAAGTATTAAAACAAAAAGGAGGATTAACAACTTGGAAAGAGGTTGAGTGTTCATTAATAGAATACCAGGCATTACCAATTAGCTGGAACTTAGGAAGTGCAACATTAACTACTGCCGCTAAAACATTAATAGATACTCGTTTAATGCCAGTATTAAAACAAAATCCTGGTGTTAAAATAGAATTAGCATCTCATACAGATTCTAGAGGTGGAGCAAGTTCAAACCAAACCTTATCAGAAAGAAGAGCACAAGCGGTTGCGGGTTACCTAAAAACAAAAGGAATTAACTCTAGTTTATTAGTAGCTAACGGTTACGGAGAAACTAAATTAAAGAATAGATGTAAGGATGGTGTTTCTTGTACAGAAAGAGAGCACGCTGCTAATAGAAGAACTGAGTTTAGACTAATTAATTAAAATAAAATCTCTTTATTTAATCTAGAGAGACGTTTTAATACAATATTCCTGTATGACAGGAATATGACACATAAAATCAAAAAAATATCAACATAAGTAGGTTATGGGGTGTTAAATTTTGTTTGTGTTCCCCTAAGGGCATTTTGAGAGCAATCTCTAAGTGTCCTTTTTTATTTCTAAAAAACTAATAATTAGAGACCGTTGCAAGGGGATTAGTTTTTAGATGGTATTTGTGATATCCTATTTCGGAAAATCAGGCAGCTTTTTTTCATGTAAATCAATATTTTTTTAGATTTGCACCCTATTATTCACGTTTTAAAAGAACATTATACAAAAGGGGAAAAGTGCTGTAAGCAAACCTTCTTATAGCGGTTTTTATTATTTAAAATGTGTCTTTTGCAAAGTTGGCATGGCTTAAGTGATTATGAGGTAGAGGACCGATTGAACGATAGCCTCTCATTCAGTTATTTCTGTGGGATGCATATAGATGAAGTTTCTCCAGACCATAGTATCTTAAGTAGATTTAGAAGCGCCCTTACCAAAACCAAAACCTTTGAGAAGTTATTTGGTTCAATCAATTCACAACTAGAAGCTCATAATATCATTGTTAAAACAGGACTCGTAGTGGATGCTAGTGTTATAGATACCGCCACTTCGCCCAAAAGGAAAGACCAATTATAAAGTGACCCAAAATCATACAGGAAAAGAGGTTTTAGTTACAAAAGAGTATGGCTATAGTGTAGACAAAGATGGCACTTGGCTAAAGAAAAGAAGGAAATATCATTTTGGATTTAAAAAGTATCATGTGACAGATGACGAAGGACTTGTTTTAGGGGTTTAACAACCACAGCTAGTAATACGATTTGTCATTAATTATTTTGCATAAAAAGCATTTAAGTAGTGATAATTGCTAACAATAGATTTAATAGTATTCGCCTCCATTTCAGAAACAAACTCAGATAGCCAATCCTTGATTTGCTCTAAGTCTTTGAAGTATCTATCCTTTATATACTTCCATATTTGTTCACAAGGATTTAGTTCTGGAGTATAAGAGGTATATTTAGTAAATAAATATTTTGGAATTTTTATATTTTTAGTAGCATGAAACCTTGCATTATCAATCACTACAATTTTATATTCTGTAGGTCTATACACAGCTAATTGATTTAGATAAATTTCAAAAGCCTTCGCAGTTACACTTTTTATTTCACAAACCATAGCATCTCCATCAATAGGAGAATAACTTCCATAGAGATAATTATTTTTAAATTCTTGCTTAAAATCTGCAATTGGAGCTACACCTTTTGCAGTAATCATACTTCCAATATGAGTGATTAAACCAAATCTTGCTTCATCTTGAAAATAAAGATTCATTGTTGGATAATTATTTTTATTAAGACTAATTCTTATTTGATTTAAGCATTAGGGACGTTTTAAAAAATCAGTCTTCGCTTGTTCAGATTTTTTAATGTGAGACTTTCTTAGACGTTTAATTTTTGAACCAAAAAAATCTATCATATAAAATCTAAAAGTATTATAATTTATATGCACTCCGTAAGTTGCTTCTACCTAATGCTGAGCAGAAACGTAACTTAAAAACCTTCTTTTGGATTATTTAAAACGCTCTGCAAGACCTTGTGAATCTCTTTTCCAATTTTTCGAGTTCGCTGTTGCTTTTGCTTCACCGGAATAAGCATTTTTGAGATTCCATAATCTTTCAACCAAATTTCAATACTACGAACGCTATAACCTAAAAATGAAGCTAGTTCACTACGTGTTGTAAAATGATTGGTTTTTATATAAATTAATGATTGAATACGAATGACATTCTTTGGATTGCTGACGCAGTAAAGAACTTACCTCTGAGAGTTCTTCCGTAACTATTAAAGTTGATTGTTTTGGCACATATAAATACACGAAATATTTATTTAAAAAAAGTATAAGAATGAGATTACTAATTTAGAAGAAGTACTTGAAACAGTAAACGTAGCATTCCCCAAAGGTATTCCTTTAAAAGCGGACAAAAAAACAATCTCAAAATGGGCTACGGAAAATTATTTCATTTTGTAACGGTCTTGGAATGTTTGCTTTTTCGGCAAACCCTAAGTATCCCTTAGTTTACAGCAATAGATTTTGTAGAGATTAGATTAAAAGAACCGTCTTTATTTAATAAATGAAAACAGCCAGAAGTCTCTTTAGTTCCTAAACTTAAATCGTTGTATTTCTTTTTCTTTTGCGCCATCAAATTTCTTTTTTACTAGATAATAGAGATTTAAATACTCTAAGGTTTGCCTCGAGGTAGTTTACTGGAAATGCCAATCTATTATTCCACGTTTTTTGAGTGACAATATAACTTGTGATTGGCTATTAAAAACAAATTAATTCCCCCAAATACGCTCCCACAATAAAGAAAGTATTTTTTCTACATCTTCTTTATACTTTGGCTGCTCTTCTACAGTTACACCTTCTTTGCCTGCTATTATTTTATAACTGAAAGCAAACCTATCTTCATTGGGGTCTAAACTCATTAACCCAAAACGCAAGTCGTTAAAATATAGTTCTCCTTTCTTTTCCTCAATCACATACCAATCTTGCGTTATTTTTATTAAACGTTTTATTTTATCTTCTTTAGACAAGCTTCCTAATAATTCATGATTTTTAGGAAAAGAAGTAAACCGTATGGGTTTGGTATCAAAAAGAGAATATTCTCCCATTAAATAGTTGTCTTCTTGCTCTATAATTGCAGCCCATAAAATAGTATTGAAAGGCGATGGTCTGTTTGATATTCGCTCATAGCTCATACCTTGTTTTTCCAAATTACTCTTAAATTTATAATAGGAAACTCCTTTTAAAGCAAGCGTAAGTAATAAGTAACCACTACTTAATAACAAACCAATAGTATTGTATTTTTTTCTACGTGTTGATGTCCTTTTTTGTCTCATCGCAAGAATTAAACAAACAAGAAAAGGAAGTGTGTACAATGGGTCTACTACAAATATGTTTTTATAGGCCAAACGCATATCCAAAGGCCAAAACAATTGTGTTCCCCATGTGGTATGTGCATCTAATAAAGGATGCGTAAATAAACCCCAAAACATAAGCCAAGACCAACCTTTCCAAGTAGCTTCTTGTTTCTTTTCTATCTTAGAAATAAGAAATCCAAAAATGGGTGCAAAGAGCACACTAAAGAATATGGAATGACTAAAACCTCTATGCCATTCTGTAGCTGTAATAGGGTCTGTAAAAAAACTAGTAAAAATATCTAAATCTGGAATTGTACCTGCAATAGCTCCATAAAGCATTGCTTTATTACCTACTTTTTTTCCTAAAACAGCTTCGCCTACTGCTGCTCCTAAAACTATCTGTGTAAGTGAATCCATGTTTTAAATTCCTTTTATATTAAAAACAACTAGCTACTATTCTTATCTAAAATCCTTTAATACTGTTATCCTTAAAAATTAATATACTATTGAACAGTCTGGGAGCTTTTCTTTTAAAATATTTTTTTCAATATCAGATATTGGATTTCCTGTAAGGATAAGGCTTCTCAATCGTTTTAAGCTTTTAACTTTTTCTGAAAGAGATGTAATATTATTATGCGATAAATTTAAAATAACCAAATTTGTTAAATTTTGCATTGTACTTGGCAAGTCTTGAATTTGATTATTATGTAAATCTAACCTTCTTAAAGCACTGAGTTCTCCTAGTGATTCTGGCAACGAAATAAGCTGATTGTTATTTATCTGAAGTGTTAGTATACGCTCTAAAGCTCCAATTGACTTAGGAATAGATTTTAATTGATTATGGCTTACATCTAATCTCATTAATTTTCTTAATCTTCCTATAGTGTAAGGTAATGAAGTAAGCTGATTGTTCTTTACATCTAAAAACTCTAACTTTGTTAAATTACCCATAAAATCTGGTAAAAAAGTAAATTTATTTTTACTTAAATTAAGGCGAGACATGCTTATTAAACTACCAAAACCTTGAGGTAGTGAACTTAATTCATTCTCATCTAATTGAAGCTCAAATAAAGTCTTTAATTCTCCAATATTACTGGGAAGTTTCTCTATTTTGTTAAAACTTAAATCCAACGATTTTAATCCTTTTAAATCTGAAATACTTTCGGGTATAACAGTTAGTTGGTTGCTATTTACCACTAACCTGTCTAAAAACAATAATTCTGATTTAAAATCTGGAAAATCCGTAAACTTATTTGCTACAAGAAATAAAGCTTGTAGATTTTTTAAATTTGAAAAACTCGCTGGCAAGCTATTAAAATTGTTATCTGTAAGATCCAAAAAAGTTATATTCTCTAATTCTCCTATTGTTTCTGGAATCGCAGTTAAATTTGTCCCCCGCATCCTAAGAATATAGACCTTTTTTGGTGTTTTTAATGCCTGCTCTAGAGAGTTATACTCTATTTCCATATCATTTACCTCTACTTCCAGTGAAGTAGACTCTATTTCTATTTCCTGAGCCTTTAAGTTTATACTCCAACTAAGTATTAATAATAAAATAAAAATTTTATTCATGTTTAATTGTTTACAATATAATTTATTTAAAAAACTAATGAGAAACTGCTTCCATAACTGCACCAAATATAAGATACATTGCAATGAGTGAAATACACAAAATCATTAAAATAATGAATAATTTAATTAGCATTTTTTTTGACTTTCTATGCTCATAAATTTTATATCCCAAAAGAAAAATTAACGCTATTAATAATAGTGGTATACCAATAAATAAAAAATCTCTAAATACATATACATCAATTATGTGTACTGAAACACCTATAACTATAAACAATAAAGAAATTGCTATTAAAATTTTAATACACCCATATATAAGCTTGCTTATTTTCATGAAATATTGACTCTATATATTCTTAACTAGTCTAAAAATACTGTTTTCAAACATTTTATAACACCTATAACACAAAAATACACCTAGTGTAAACACTAAGCCTCTTTTTAAGAAATTTAAGATGAAATTAGCCTATAAAAATTTTAAGGTGAAAGTAAAATTATAAGTTTTTGATGGAATACTATGCTCTGGTCTCGGTGCAGCTTTTAAACTCCACGTATTATAACCTCCTACTCCTTGTTGTTTGTAATCTATATTTAATGTAACCCCATCTATAGGTTTTAATTCACAAGTATATATAGCATCATCTAAGTTTTTAGCTGTGTAAGGATACGCACTAAACTCAAAAGGAGCACCTTCTACCTCTATAGATGAAGTTCCGCTTTCTAATCGTACAAAACGAGTTTCGGTACGGTTCGCATACTCTTGCGGATATACATACGTCTGCGATAAATTTTCTAATCCGCTTTCATATTGTCCAAAAAATGCACTATCGTTACGATCAACATAGTTTTCATAAGGCCCTTTTCCATACCATACAACTTTTTTAAACCCAGCAGAAAGCTGTGTTTGCAAACCTATTCTAGGAATGTTTTCTAAAGTAGTTGGTGCCTTAAAAGTATTTTCTATAGTAATACTTTCGTCTTTTGCAATTGTATAACTTAAAGTGTAAAAAACTTCTTTGCCGCCTAATTTATATTTGCTAATCACTTTATATCCTCCATTTTCTTCTAAATAATTAAAACTTATTAACTCTTGCTTATTTGTTGCTTTCTTCCAAAAATTAATATTTTCCTTACGTTGAATAACCGCTTGATCATTATCTGTAACTGCACGCCAGAAGTTTGGTTTTATTGGAGCGTTTATAATTGTTTCTCCATTTTTAACTAGACCTTCTAGGTAACCTGTTTGTTTATTAAAAACAACTTCAAAATCTTTTCCTTCAATAGTCAATTTAGCACCTGTATTTTTATCTAACAATGAGGTTTCTTTAGTGTTTACAGCCGCAAATGATAGTTTTTTTGGTGTTTGTAACAGAAATTGTTCCGATGCCACAATATATCCTTTTTCTGCCCATGCTGTTTGTTTTTGCTCTTTGGCGTACACATTTAGAAAATACTCTTTGTTGCTTTTAGTTTTATAGGTAGGTACTTTTACCGTGATTGTTTTTTGTGGCTTTATAGCAGCTACATCTAAGGCTCCTTTTTTAACTACTATTCCGTTTTCTATAATTTCATATGCAAAATCATAATTAATGCTATTTGTAAATGCTAGTCTGTTTTTTAATGTAAAGCTATTTAATTTTGCATCAAATTTTAAAAACTGGAAAGGCTGAAAAACATATTTACACTCATACATTACAGGTTTTACTGTTTGGTCTGAGTTAATAATTCCATTTAAGCAAAAATTACTATCATGGTATTGTTCTCCAAAATAACCACCATAAGCATATTGCTCACAACTATCTTTAGTCTTTACTAAAATTCCTTGATCCATCCAATCCCAAATAAAACCTCCTGCTATACGTGGGTGGGTGTGTATAACATCCCAAAATAATTTTAAACCACCATTAGAATTTCCCATGGCATGAGAATACTCACAAGTAATAACCATTTTTTCTCCTGGCTGCGTTTCATCCATTGCCACTAGTTCTTCAACGCTAGGATACATGCGAGAGATCATATCTGTAAAATCGAACGGATCTTGTGGCGTTTCTGTAGTTTGTGGAGAATTTGTTCCTCCATAAGACTCTGCTCCTTCATAATGAATTAAACGCTCTGGGTCGTTCCATTTTAAATAGCCTGCCATAGCAGAGTGGTTAGATCCTACTCCAGATTCATTTCCTAAAGACCAAGAAAAAATAGATGGGTGGTTTTTATCCCTTTGGTACATGCGAATAGCTCGATCAAGAAAAGCCTGTGTCCATTCATGATTATTAGCTAATTCGCCTCCTGAGCCTCTTGTGCCGTGGGTTTCTAGATTTGCCTCATCCATCACATAAATACCATATGCATCACACAGCTCATAAAATTCTGGGTTATTAGGGTAATGGCTGCAACGTACTGCGTTAAAATTATACGCCTTTAACAACATAATATCCTTCTTCATATCTTCATAACTAACTGTTTTACCAGTTTTTGCATTGTGATCATGACGATTTACACCATATAACTTAACAGGTTTGCCATTTACTGAAAAAACACCCTTTTTTTTCTCATAACTTCTAAAACCAACCTTAGTTGATTTATATTCTAAAACAGTACCCTTTTTATCTTCTAAACTTAATACTAAGGTGTATAAATTAGGTGCTTCTGCCGACCATTTTTTTGGATTCTCTACTGTAATATTAAATACATCATATTTAGGATGCCAACGCTGACCGTAAGGCAAATTAAAGACTTTATTGGCTTCCATTTTTTCACTTGCAATTGACTTGTCTCCATCTAACAGCTTAGCGATGACTATATAATCCTTGGATGACACGTCTTTTTCAAAATGCAATTTTGGACTAATTTTTAAGGTTGCATTTTTATAATTTTCGTCTAATACAGTTTCTACTTTAAAATCTGAAATATTTGCTTTAGGTTCTGCCAAAAGCAACACTTCTCTATGAATTCCAGATAAATCCCAGTGATCCTGAGCTTCTAAATAAGAACCATCACTCCATCTAAGCACTTTTAAAATAACCGTGTTTTTTCCTTTTTTAAGATATGGGCTAATATTAAATTCGGCTGGGGTTCTACTTCCTTGACTGTAGCCTACTTTTTTTCCATTAATCCATACATAAAAAGCAGATGTTACACCTCCAAAATGAATACGCACATTTAAATCTTCCCAAGATTCTGGTATTTCAAATTCTTTTTTATAGATTCCTACTGGATTTTTAGTGGGTGAAATCATGGGCCAATCTTGGTGCCCCCATGAGTGTTTTTGATTAGTATATATACGCTGCCCATATCCTTGCATTTCCCAATTCATAGGAACTTTTATAGTATTCCAATCCTTAAAACTAGTGTTTAAAAAATTTACTGGAGCTTCTTCTATACTGTTAGAAAAATTAAACATCCAATCTCCGTTTAAACTTTTTACTCTATTACTTTTAGTTTTATCACTAACTATAGCATCTTCCTCATTTATAAAAGAATACATAGTAGCTCTAGGTGGCAATTTATTAATACTTATTACCGCTGGGTTTTCCCAATCGTTTTTTTGTTGTGCATTAATTTTTACAATACATAAGAATCCTAAGATTCCAAACAAGATTTTATATTTCATAATTATTAAAATATTTTTTCAGTATAGAAAGATACTGCTTTTGGTATTTTCATAGAAAACCACAACTACTTTTCTTATGGTATTACCCATATGGCTCACAATTTTAAACATACATTATACGCTGCTAAGCAGATTATAAAACAAATAAGCTGAAAGTATTTTTATTACTCTACAATCTTCATCTTCTTTAATAAGAAGGAGGCATTCATGTTTTTACAAATTCCGTTTTTAAACTTGTAGTCAAAATGAAGTTCATCATCTATGATTTCGGCATCAAAATAATGATTTTTTACTTGTGGTAGCTCATCTACTATTTCGCATAAGCTTAAATCGTGGGTAGCAATAATTCCTGTAGATTTAGACTTCACCAATTTTTCTACAAACTTGCGAGAACCTATTGCTTTATCTGTACTGTTGGTTCCTTTTAAAATTTCATCTAAAACAATAAAATATTTATCTTTTAGGATTTCATCTACCACAAACTTTAATCGCTTTAATTCTGAAAAGAAATAGGATTCATCATCTGTTAATGAATCTGCAGTACGCATACTTGTAATTAATTTTATTGGCGAATAACTTACTTTTTTTGCGCAGACAGGAAGTCCTACGTTTGCCATTACAATTTGCAAAGAAACTGTTCTTAAGAAGGTGCTTTTCCCAGCCATATTGGCTCCTGTTATAATAAAAAACTGCTCTTTCCCTACTTCTAAATCATTTAAAATACTCTTTTTAGAATCTAATAATGGATGCCCTGCGCCTTCAGATTTTAATATAGTTTCATTGGTAGAAATTTCTGGGAAGTTGTAAGAGGGATGGTTAAAACTGAAATTTCCTAAACTATTATAACCATCAAAAAAAGCAATTGTTTTAAACCATTGCTCTACGGAGCTACCGTTGTTTTGAACCCACTTTTCTATCTTATAACACTGCTTTAAATCCCACAACAAGAAGCCATTTGCAAAAAAACCAAAAAGCATATTATTACGCTGGTCCAATGCCGATAAAATTTTAGAAAACTCCTTTAATACTGTTGATGTTTTTTTTTCGCCTGATAATATATATGCCTTTTGTTCCTGAAGTAAGGTTGATGAAAATTCTATTTTTTCTATCTCTAAAATTAATTTTTGATATTGATGAAAAGTAGTTTGTATTTGCCCGGCATGTGCCGATAAGGTATTTATTTTTTTAAAATAAATACCTGTAATTCCTAATCCCACTAAAAACCAAACAAGTAATGCAATTCCTGGAATTATATTAAAATAATACAACGCCATTAATACACCTGATAACAACGAAAATACAATTGGTAGTAATTTCATTATTCCTGGTATAAAAAACGTATAGTTTTCCAACCATTTAATAATTGATTTATATGAAATCTCCGTTTTTACCAATGTAGCTATTGCAGAAAACTCTTGTCTCCAAGCTATTTTTTCTGCCAATTCTTTTATCGCTTCTTGCTTTTTAGGAATCCCATCAATACTATTCGCTGTAAAAATCCCAGCCAACGTATCACTTCCTTGCTGTAATGCTGTTCTATTACAATATTGATAAAATGATGCTTTACCAAATAAATCTATATCCTGACTATAATAATGACTAGCATCTTTAAAATTGTCACCTTTAGGTAGGTGGTAAAACTTTCTTTGAAGTACGTCTACTTCTGTTTCATTTATTTTAATTAGCGCTAACAGTTTATCTCTTTTGTATTGTAAATCTGAATGCCTAGACACCAAAAAAAGAAATAAAATTATGGTTCCTAACACCAATGCTAAAACTAACTTTGTATTTCCAATAACTAAATACAAGCCAATAGCTGCCAAGACAAAAATGCTTAGGCGTAACATACTAGACACAAACAACTGTTTTTTTACGGTTGATAGTTTTGTTTTGTATGTTGTAATCTGATTGTTATAATGCGTAAAAAGGTGATTCATGTATGTTATCTAATATGTATATTAAAAAGTGTAATTTGTTACTACAGACTGTCTAATTCTGTTTTCGCTTTTTTTGTTAAACCTATGACTACTAAATCATATGAATGATCTACTAATTCTTTTATAGTTTCTGGTGCAATTGTATTTTCTAATAAAATGGTATTCCAATGTTTTTTATTCATATGGTAACCAGGAATAATAATACCATCATAGGTTTCTCGTAGTTCTATTGCTTTTTCTTGGTTGCATTTAAGATTGGCTTGTGCTGGATACCTGTTTAAGGAAGTTAGGGCAAACATTTTCCCCATTACCTTAAACACCAGTGTATGCTCATCAAAAGGAAGCGCTTCTGTTGCTCCTTTTTTAGCAATGCAATAATTTCTAAATTCTTCTATATTCATTCCCTACAATTTTCACTTCGACTATACTTAGTGACCTAAATTTTTTAGGTTGTTGAGCGTGGTTTAAACAATTAATTTACCCCTTTGAACCACATACAATAAACTTTTCCATAGGCTACTAGATTCTCTTATAGACTTTAAATGAGCTTCTTCTTTTGACTATAACTAATTGTTACTGTTAATATAAAAGTAAAAATACAAACGACCTTTTTCATTTACTTATTTTTCTAATAATTTTTGTTCTTTATTTATTATTTCTAATGCCTTATAATCTACTTTCCAACCTATTGTTTCTACAATTTTTTCTATTACCAAAATAGTTTCCATTGCCTCTCTTTTTGCTGTATCAAACAATCCACTTTCGGGTACTTTTTCTACGATATGCTCTTTTGCTTCTTGGTTTAGAAGCGTAAGATCGTTGGGTGAGAAAGAATTAAAAAGTCCGATTTTAATATCATAAAATTTTAAATCGGGTGCTATAGAAAGTATTTCAGGCTCTGGAAAACTAGTTAGTATTATTTTCTTGTTTTTAGCATCTGTTTTTATAACAACCTTTTTTAAATCGTAGCCTATATGCACTTTTGCATTTATAACAATCAATGCTTTTTTAGTACTACTTACCAAGCTCATAAAGCGCTCCTTGGTATTTTCATACTTATATATTTCTGCAAAATCGCCTTCTACAGAAATTAATTTACAAACACTTTTTACTTTATCCAACAATACAATAGATTGATGTTCCGCAAGCTCTTTACGTTGTTTTTTTCTAAAAAAAGAAAAAAACCAATACATACCTATTGCTCCTAAAATAAAACCTAGAAAAGCTTCCATTATATTATCTAATTATTTCCTATTTCTCCTAAATGAGTATACTTAAAACCTTTTTCATACTTTAAACCATACCCTATTACCCTATCAAAAGCAGCATGAGAGAATAGTATAATTCCCATTAATTGCACTAAAGGTAAGGAAAGATAAATGCCCAAAAAATAAATTAGTATTGCCAATCCTTTATGATGAAAAATATTATAAGATATTGCTCCTACTTTATTTTCAAAAAGGTATCCAAGCATTCCTATATCTGGCGCTAATATGAGCACCAAAAACCACCACCATTCATAATTAAGTAAGCTAAACAGGTAAAACCCTAAAGCCAATTGCATTACTTCTTCTAATTTTAACGTAGTTTTCATTCTTCCTCTATTTTATACAAAACGGGTCTGCTTGGACTTGCGTCATTCTCAAAAGGCGCTACTTGTAAGTTTAAATAATAAGTGCCATCTACAATCGAATTTGGAACATAAATAAACTCTGTAATGGTAGCATTAAATCTAATTTCTCCTTCAAAATTCCAAAATGCTTTGTGTGCTAATAAGGCACCAGCATCTTTTTCTTTATCTACAGACGGTAAGTCTATTAATAAATGTTCTACTCCTTTTTCCACTATAAAATTAGCTGCTTCTTCTAATAAATAAGGCGGATTGGTGTGTGAATATTGTTGTGATAATTTTTCTTTAAGATTAGGCAGTGTACGTATCACTAAAGCTTTCGGCATTTTACCTTTCAAAGCATACTCTAATTGCTTTTTAGAAACCACATAATCTTCTTGGTATTTTTCTGGAGCTATAGTTACTACTTCTGCCAAAAAGAAAAACTGCGTAAGTTTTTTATTTATAGAATGAAATTCTTTAGTAATATGCCCCACACACTCGGTATGTGTACCATGCGCATGCGGATTAAAATAAATGTCATTAAAATTAGTAGATGCCCCTTCTGATACTTTTCCAACAAAATCACCATCTGTATGCGGGGTTATTTTTGGGTGGCCAATATACCATGCGTTTGCGTTGGATGCATTTCCTTGCAATGGAATGGATATGTCTAAAGGGTTAGATAAATCTATGGTATGGTTTTTAATTTTTGCTTTCATATTTTTAAAATTTAAAAAATGATGCTCGTTTGCAACTTAACATCTCATAAACAACAGTCAAAGATTACTCCATGTTAATTAGAAACAAGTCACTAGCAATTCCGTCACTTAAAAATTTTCCTTCTGGAGTTACCAACAATATGTCGTCATCAATATACAATAATTGTTCCTTTATTTTTTGCTCCGCTTGTTGCATCAAATACAAATAATATTGTTTTCCAAACTCTTCCTTAATCCTAATTAAAGATACTCCCCATATGGTTCGTAGCCCCGTCATTACATATTCGTTATACCTATCTTTTTTAGAAAGCACTTCTGTTTCCATAGGCAATTCTCCTTCGCTAATTGTTTTTATATATTTTGGATTGTTATTTATATTCCACCCTCTTCTAATTCCGTCATAAGAATGTGCTGAAGGCCCTATGCCTATATATTTTTTCCCTTGCCAATACGCTGTATTATTTTTTGAAAAATACCCTGGTTTTCCAAAATTTGAAATCTCATAACAACTAAAACTTTCCTTTACTAATACTTGGTTTAATATTGCATATTGTTCGTGTGCCAAAGTATCGTTAAGAGGGGCTATTTTACCTGAGTCTATAAATTTTTTTAAAGCTGTTTTTGGCTCTACCGTTAAAGCGTAGCTAGAAATATGAGGTACATTAAAAGACAATGCCTTTTCAATATTTTGCAACCACCTTTCGTTACTCATATTGGGAATTCCGTATATTAAATCAATAGAAATATTATCAAAATAATGCGTTGCCGCTTCCAAAGAATTTATTGCTTCCATAGAAGAATGCGCTCTATTCATTAGTTTTAAATCTTCGTCAAAAAAAGACTGAATCCCTATGCTTAATCTATTTATTGGCGATGCTGCTAATTGTTTTATTTTCCGAATTGATAAATCGTCTGGATTGGCCTCTAAGGTTATTTCTGGTGTATCAACAACTTTGTAATTATTAGTTACTGCAGTTATAATTTGATGTATTTCTGCTGTTTCTAGAACGGATGGTGTTCCGCCTCCAAAATAAATTGTAGCAACGGCATCGCCTTTAAATTCATCTTTTCGCAGCAATAATTCTTCACACAAAGCCGTAACCATAGCTTCTTTCTTTCCCATGCTGGTAGAAAAATGAAAGTCACAATAATGACATGCTTGTTTGCAAAAAGGGATATGAATGTAGATTCCGCTCATTTAAAATACAATTAACAGTGAACAATCAAATATAATTGTCAATAAAAAAATTTAATTATTGTTTACTTAGTCTTGTCCTTGTTGTTTTTAATATTGAAAGAATAATTTTAGATACTTCATCAGCATCAACGAGTAAACTATTTGCCCGATTTAAATTTATATGATTCGAATTTTTTGATAAATTAAACCAATATTTTGTTTTTTAAATTCTCTTTATATACTATAGCTATTTTTGAAGCAAAATCATATAATTTTTTAGATAAAGGATTATCTCTCATTATAAATTTTTTATTAATTATTGATAACCGTTAATTGACTTTCTTTGGATTATTTTTCACAAAAGCAGCCCATCCTGTATAACTAGTTCCTACCTCTACCTTTCCCATATTGTAAAAATGGCATACTGCTGCTGCTAAACCATCCGTACTATCTAAATTTTTAGGAAGTGTTTTTAGTCCCAACATTCCTTGTAGCATTTTTGCTACCTGTTCTTTACTGGCATTTCCATTTCCTGTTATTGCCATTTTAATTTTTTTGGGTAAATATTCTGTTATAGGTATTTCTCTAGATAACCCTGCTGCCATAGCCACACCTTGCGCTCTTCCTAATTTTAGCATAGATTGAACGTTCTTTCCAAAAAAGGGAGCTTCTATCGCAATTTCATCTGGGTGGTAGGTATCTATCAACTCTATAGTGCGCTCAAAAATGAGTTTTAATTTCAAATAGTGGTCATCATACTTTTTAAGCATGAGTTCATTCATTTGAAGAAACTCCATCTTCTTATTTACTACTTTTATTAAGCCAAAACCCATTATAGTAGTTCCTGGATCTATTCCTAATATAATTTTTTCGTTTGCCAAAAAAAATAATTTTAGTTTGTGTTTAAAATAATTGGAATTCTAAATTTAGCACTAACCGGAACACCTCTTTTTAGTGCTGGAGATACTTTAGGTAAACCCTTTAAACTAGTACTTATTAAGGCGTTAAACTCTGGCATTTGCGATTTAATATTTTTGCTATTCTCCACCTCTTGTACTGCTATTAACCCTTCTTTGTTTATTATAAAATCTACATAAACAGTGTCATTAACTTCAAAATCCAACACAAAATCAAAATCTTGTAGTGCCATAGAAAAGTGCATTAGTAATACTCTTTCAAAACATTCTTTTTGCTTTTCTTTGGAAACGGTTTCATCACAAGCATCAAATAAAGGATATTCATCTATTTCGTTCCAATTAATATTTTGCATCTCTTGTTCTACGATTTTATTGGTTTTTTCTTCTTTAGATGTTAACCAATTACAAGAACAGAAAAGACACAAACCCATGATTGTTATAAACTTACGCATATGTACTAAATTCTTTTTGGAAAATTACGATTTTTTACGCACCTAACCCTCACTTATTAAGCTATTGAAATTTCTTTTCTACTCTTCTTGCCTTTTTTGATGCCTAAAAAAAAGTCTTGATATGGGAATCAACATTAATCCTGAAAAAATAAAAACTACGAAAGCCGCTTTTAAATTAAAAGCATGTGCCAAATATCCAATTAAAGGTGGCCCTACAAACATTCCTGCAATACCGTAGGTCGTAATTATAGAAATTACCATTGCTGTAGAATACTTTTTTGATGTTCCTGCTAGCGTAAAAGTCATTGGAAAGATAGGTGCTATTCCATACCCTACCATACAAAAACCTATTATTGAAGGCCAGAAATAAGGAAATACTATAGCTATTGTAATTCCTAAGGAAACAAAAATGGCACTTAAAATATAGGTATTTTGCATTCCTATTTTTTCTATTAAATAATCTGAACAGAATCTAGAAAATGTCATAAAGACCATAAATAAAAGATAGCCTACAGTAAAAATTTCTTCTTTTAGTACTTCTCTAAAATAGACTCCACTCCAATCATACATCCCGCCTTCACATATGGCAGCGAGAAAAATAAGCATTCCTAAATAATATATAAACGGATCTGGTTTTCCTATAACTAACTTATTTCCTTTGGTACTACGGTCTTTAGGTAACAAAAATTTATAGGTTGCAATCGCTGTTATTAATGTAAAAACAAACACTATGGTTAAATGCACTTCTATACTTAGTTGTAGCTTTATTAATAGGGAAGAAAAACCAACACCTACAATACCTCCAAAACTCCATAACCCATGAAATGAGCCATTTATTTTTTTGTTGAATTTGTTTTGTAATGTAATGGCTTGTGTGTTCATAGCTATATTTAGAATACGCATACTAAAAGCAAAAAGAGCAATTCCTATAATTAAAACAAATAATGTTTTCGCAAGTCCAATTATAAATAGTGCTAATGAATAGGATATGAAAGAAAATAACAAAGGTATACGGCTATTAAAACGAGAAACCAACCAAGTAGAAATTGGTAGGCCTACTAATGAGCTTACGGGTAATATCATAAGTAAATTCCCTAATTCAGCCTCATTAAAATTAAAGAAAGCTTTTATTGTTGGTATTCTAGATGCCCACGTGGAAAAACAGAACCCTGAAAGAAAAAAAATAGTACTTAATGCTACTCGCTGTTGCTTCTTTATTTTCATTGTAATAAGTAAATGTGCAAATATCTTAAAGCAGCTAATAATAAGCTAAGTTATTTTGCTAATAATAAATTTAAAGAATTGCGAATATTCTGGAAAATATTTTACATAGGTCGTATTGTATAAGTCTGTTTTTAAAATTTCAACTATAATTTACTATTCAAATTTTCACGTTTACTTACAATATTATTATTCCATTCCATAATAATACAAACTCTTTGTAGAGCAGTATCCTTTAGCTGTAATTTCTTGGCGCACTTTACCGGAACGTTTTCCTGAGCAAGTAATAATAGGCATTGAATTTAACACACTCAACTTAGTTGAACATTCTTTTGGAGCAAACTCGCTTTAAAGTAAACCCACAAAATTCTTCATCATATTAGAGAGCCTGTTAATTCTTTAATCAAAGCGAAAAACAAAAAAACGGGCACATCTTAAAAATACGTCTGCCTTTTATATACTGTTTAGTTTTTATATGTTATTAATTTAAAAAAGCACATGGTAGGTTTTCTCCGGATTAGGAAACAAAAGAGGTTCACAGAATTAAAAAGCATAAAAACTGAAATGTAAAAAATAAATTTGGGGTATAAAAAAAGGGACTTTCAAGTCCCTTTTTCATCAATATAATTTATCTTTTTTATTTAGTTTCTAATTTCCAAGTTCTAACCCAATCAATTCTCATTGTGTTTATTGAATTATCTGATAACTCACTTTTTTCAGGAAGACCACCTAACCAGCCATCTGGGCTAGTCCATAAATCAAAAATTATTTCTAAATCTCTTGTCAATTCTCTTCCTGAGTATGTTTTACCATCTAAATGCTCTCCAACTACGATTGCACCAGCTGGCTCACCATCTAAATAAAATTGAGCATTTTTAGCATCTTTCCACCATACACCATAAGTGTGGTATTCTTCATTCCATCCTACATTCTTAAGTGGATTAACATCTGACAAACCACTACGATTAAAATTGCCTTTCTTTCTAACTAATTCTGGTGTTAAATTCTCGTCTGCATGAAAATATTGTGAATTCATTTGTGATGGAAAATTATCTGCGTCGCAACTAACACATGATGGTTTAGAATTATTTTCAATAATATCTATCTCATCTCTGTTATTAATATCTCCGTTATTTAACCAATATGTATTGTATGCAGAAATATGAGCTGTTTTTATTCTAGCCTCTGTATACATAGGATACTTTGTCTCTGCTTTAGAATGAATTCTAGCAGTTTGAAACCATCTTTCATCATCATCAGTCATAGGGTTATTATCATTTACTAATGATCTTTCAGTTGCTTTTATCCATAAATTTCCATCAGTTACTCCTGAATTTGCATTAGAAGTAGACATAAAAACGGGTACACCATAGTTCCATTCAGATTTAAACCATTTTGATGCATCCCATACATCAAATTCATCGGACATACTTTCAAATTTAACCCATTCCTTATCTGTAGGAGTGGTATCATCTATAGAAACAAAAGATGGTAAAGATGGATTTATATTTTCAAAATCTTCAGATGTAAGACCTGTGGGCATTTCTTCTACATCATTAATCGTAATATTTACTGTTGCCGTATCTGTATCTCCGTCAACATCAGTGATTGTATACGTAAAGCTGTCTACTCCATTATAATCTGCATTTGGTATATATTCAAATACACCATCACTAACCTCTGTAACTGTACCATTACTCGCATTAGCTAATAAGCTATAATTGTCATCGTCTCCGCCGTCTTCTCCAATAACATCGTTTGTTGAAACTGTTACTTGGTTAGCTACTCCTGTGGTACTATCCTCTTCAACTGTTAAACTATCATCTTCAGCTACGGGTTTAGTATCTACTACGGGTGTTTCTGGTTCGTCAGGAACAATTGGATCACCACCGTCATCGCCACAGCTAATGAGAAATGAAAATAGAAATAAAAATAGTAGGTTTTTGTTTGGTAAGATTTTTTTTAGCATCATTAAAATTTTTAAATTTAAGTTATAAAATTATTAATTATTTTTAAACTAACACCATTAAATAACTAGACAAAAACTAAACAAAATGTTAATTTTTGATACATATGATTATAAATAGCTTGTTTATTTGTATAACAAATCAAATATTGTGCCTTTTTTTAATTTTTTTCATAAAAATAAAATATGTTGAAGTATACAAATATTAAAAATTTGAGACCGTTGCAAGGGAATTAGTTTTTTTGATAAGACTAAATATGGTTCACTGAAAAAGTAAACATTCTCTTATTTGTTAGTATTTTCTAGGTGCAAATAGTTGTTTTTCTAGGTAAAAGTGCAACTACAGTGCGTTATGGTGTGACAGAAAAAACAGCCAGACTTTTTATGCTTAAAATTAGAGAAGTTATGTCTTCTAGTGGAAATAACCCTATGGACGGAGCTGTTCATGTAGACGAATTTGTTTTAGGAGGCAGAGAACAAACAAAAGTTGGCAGAAGCTAGCATGCTAAGAAAAAGAAGGTCATTACAGCTGTTCAGCTTACTGAAGATGGAAAGGTAAAAAGAATGTATGCTATGAAAATAGATGGTTTTTCAGCACAATCTTTACAGTATATTTTTGTTGACCATATCAGCCGAAATGCAAAGATTACCACAGATAAATGGAGAGGCTATAGTCCTATTACAAAGGCTTATAAAATTACACAAATAGAAAGTAATGGAGGTTTAACTTTTAAAGCACTTCATACAATGATACATCAGGTTAAATCTTGGATAATAACGACTTATTCTTGGGTTAGTGACAATAATTTGAATAGATACTTTAATGAATTTTGTTTTAGAATAAACAGATCTCAAAGCAAAGCCACAATATTCAATAATCTTATTGTCAAAATGGTGAATCATGATAAAATCTATCAAGCTGAATTAATAAGTAACTAACTACTATGTATTTTTGTTCGCAAAGGGAAAATACGGATTCTCAGACTTTTTTTATTCAAACTTTCGGATACTAGTGAGTTTTATCACTAAAAAATAATACTTCTAAATTAGCCATCCCCTGTTTTTTAGTTGAATACAAACTTTAGTTGTGGACTTCCCTCTGCATTGGTTGATTCAGAGACATTCCATCTGATTCTTGTTGGCATAAGCAGAATAGAAACGACCTTACTTA
>Ga0209185_1001387_pt1 | contig 21360 bp, 20 predicted proteins | sample SidtaG_2_FD_187425 | JGI IMG/M metagenome (GOLD analysis project Ga0209185, IMG submission 187425) | Marine algal microbial communities from Sidmouth, United Kingdom - Sidmouth_Asex2 metaG (SPAdes) (version 2) | ecosystem: Host-associated > Algae > Red algae > Unclassified | place: Sidmouth... | reverse complement strand
CTACAAAATACAACTTTTCAAACAGTTTTCCTATTTTAAACAATCGCGAAACACCAGTAAAATCAAGCTATAAGACATAGTGTTAAATGATTTTCGGGGGATGGCTAATTACTATTAAATCTTCCATTTGGGCTATGAGTTTTGTATATCTTGAGTAAATGCAAATTGAAATATTATCAAATGACACCTTATTCAAAGATGAGATTAAAATGAAATGAAGCATAGTTTTATTTTTTGAACTTATAGTTTTTACGTAATCTAATGTGACCTTTTACCTTAGTAGGTAGAGTCTTTAAATCTTTTCCAAATTGAGAGATAATTAATATATCTTTTTTAAATAAGTCATCTGCAACCGCTCTAACGTCATCCATTTTATCACGCCAATGTTTAGGAAATAAATGTCTTGCAACTTCAGATGGACAGTATGTTTTTTCAGCACCTCTAGCGTCTGCAAATTCAAGGTGTTTAGCTTCGATAGCGCTGTACTCGGCATTGTTATTCATAAGAAATAAAAAAATCTTAGGATGCGCTTTTAATGAGCATCCTAAGTTTGATGGTTTAATGGAAAATATCGTTTTTGCGTATGTTTATATTCAGAATAATTCAATCCATGCGCCTAACATCGCTGCACCACCAGATATTATGACCGCAATAACTAACCACCAAGCAGCAGATGCAGCTGTTGCTCTGGCGTGTTCTGCTTGTATAACTGCTTTTCGCTTGCCAATCTCAAATTGCTTATTGGCTTTTTGTTCTACAGAGGCTATTTTTGATTTTACTGTGTTAATAGAATCATTGATTTGCTTAGTCACATTATCGATATGCGCATCATCTATATACTTGTTATTTGTAACTAGAGCTTTTACTGTGTCCGCATCCATTTTGCTTAATCTAGATTTTATAACAAATATCGAATCTTTTGGATTATCGAGGATTGCATTCAAATCGCGTTTCAAATCATTATAATTCAATTCTTTTCTCTTAGTTCCGCTCAAGAAATCAGAAATAGATGCTTCGGCACCTGCTTTGATAGTATTGATATCGTTATCTTCAATAGTTTTACGAGCTTTAATAATTCTTGATGTGATACTATCGGCATAACTCTTCAACTGGGTTTTATCAAGACTTGTATTTTGGGAAAGGGTTTCTACTATTCTGTTTTTATCAAAATCCTTAAATTTTGAAGATAATATTGCGCCTGCAGATTTCGGGTCATACAGTATTTTATTCAAATCTTCATTTAATTTCTCATTAGAAAAACTTTCTGGTGTAGCCTTAGAAAGATACGCTTTAACTTCATTTATTTTATCATTAATTTGAGATTTTTCGAGAGACGTATATTCTGTAATAATATCTTTTAAGCCTTCTACTGTAGAGTCGTCACTTGTATAGGTGCTTTTCAATTCGGCTAGAATAGTTTTTAATTCCTCGGTCTTACCAGAAGATGAAGCGTCATTAGCTACATTTGCTTTATCGATAGCTTTAGTTAACACTTGCTGAATTGCCATAAATTTACCTGCAGTATTTTTATTTTTGCTCTTTTTAGCGATACCTTCTAAATTACCCTTGAGTGTGTCGTAATTTGGCATTTTAACGTCAATCTTAGTGAAGAAATTATCAAGCACACCAGATAGTTCTGAAGCATTAAGATTAACATCAAATTCCTTTCTAATCTTATCGATTGTGCTATGAATGGTACTTTCAATCTTTTCATTTTCAGATTTCGTAAACAATCCTTTGATTACATTTGCAGAAGTTTTCAGTCCAGAGGTAGCAGTTGTAATTAAGCCACCAATGATTGTATTCACAATTCTAGCTTCCAGATAAAATAGTATCAAGAAGAATAAAGCCCAAATAACTAAGGCAACTGTAATGTTTGAAGCAACACTTCCGAAGAAACTTAAATTTAAAGCTAGCGCACAAGCACCGAATAATGAAATAGCTGTTGTAAATAACGACCAAATACCAAATGCTGTACTTATTTTTACACCAGCTGATGTGTCGCTACTATTATAATCTTGGTCAAATTTAAAATCTCTTTCATTTGTAGAAGATGAAGGATTAACCTTACTATCTACATAATTCTGTTTCACATTACCAATCATTGTAATTCCCATGGCAACTGAAAGTGCTGTAAGAATAACTTGGAAAAACAACGCCAATAAAACACCAGCAATAATAGCCACAAAAAATTGAGAATTAATTGTTGCGGCATCAGTCTCTAATTGTTGGTTCGTAAAAGCATAACTTCCTAAAGTAATGCTGAAAAATATAAAGGTAAATAATAATCGTTTCATAATGTATATATTTAGGTTCCTTATAAAATTCCAATATATTACTGGGAAGATTTAATTGAAAAAGCAATTAGTTTAACTGAAATGATATAGGTTGTATATTTAAGTAAAAGCCATCATTTCAGTTGTTTATTTTATAATCCCTAATTTTTTATAGGTATATATAATTGCTTTTGGATTAAAATATTCATGAAAAGATTAGTTATTTTACTTTTCTAAATAACTTAGCCATTATGTACTATAGAAAAAAACATGGGAGAGGTTTTCGATATGCCGATGATTCCAATGCTACGATTAAAAACAGTAAATTAAAGGATTGGTTCAAATCTTTGGTTATCCCACCAGCTTGGACAGATGTAGAAATTAGTTCGGATAAAAACGCCAAAATTTTAGCAACTGGTCGAGACGATAAAGATAGAAAGCAATATATCTACAATCCTAAATTTAGAGCGCAACAAAATCAAGAAAAATTCAACAGAATTATAAAATTTGCCGACAATTTAGAACACATGAGACGTGTTACTGGTCAGCACCTTCGTAAGAAAAAACTAGGTAGAGAAAAAGTTTTGGCGTGTATGGTTCGATTGCTTGAGGCTGCATATTTTAGACCAGGTAGTGATTATTATACTAAAGAAAATAACACTTATGGTTTAACAACCATGAGGAGCAAACATTTGTATATAGAAGGTAAAGAACTTACATTTCATTACATAGGCAAATCCGGTAAAGAGCAAGAGCGACATATTGTAGATGAAAGATTGGCTAAAATAGTTAAAGACATTGATGAGTTGCCAGGATATGAAATTTTTAAATTTATTGATGAAGAAGGAACTAAGCAAGATGTAAAGAGTGAACATCTTAACGATTATATCAAAGAGGTTATGGGTGAGGAATTTTCATCTAAAGATTTTAGAACTTGGGCGGGTACTGTCATTGCTGCCATAGCATTAGATGAAATTGGATATTCAAAAGAAAAAGACCAGAAAGAATTAGATAAAAACGTTCGCGATGCAGTTATTAAAGTAAGTGAGCGGTTGGGAAACACACCATCTGTAGCTCGTAGTTCTTATATAGACCCAAGAGTAATTGACGAGTATAACAATGGTAAAACAATTAGGTATTTTAAGAAAGAGATAATAAGGCTTTTGAAAGCCAATGAGAGTTTATCTAGAGAAGAAATTGGTGTTTTATGTATGCTGAGTAAGAAAATGAAGAATAATTAAAGCTGGCTCAATTCTTTATAAATCATTATAGTAATTTTAATAAAAACAATATTGGTTTTCCTAATTATCATCAATTTTAGCCATCGACCTTTTTGCAGTAAATCCGTGAAGTAAAATTGAAATTAGTATGACTAGCGCAACAATAGAAAACAATTGGTTTGTATACTCAAACCGTCCATTTTTTATAGCATAGGTTAAATAGAATACTGAGCCTATACCTCTAATACCAAAAAAGGATATAGCCATTTTTTTCTTATAATTTAATTTAGAATTGAATTGAGCGATATAACCCAAAATAGGTCGTGCCACCAAAACACAGCTGAGACTAAACAGAATAATCTTGAGGGTTACAAAATTTAAAATTCCAGCCATTATAGAACCGCCAAAAAATAACATCCAAAAGACAATGAGAAATTTTTCAACATTTGTGATAAATGCTAAACTTGGTTCGCTTGGATTATCCTCATTTTCTTTTTGCCGATGGTAATGTGCAAACAGACCTGCAAAAAAGACACTTAAAAACCCATAGGAATTTACGATTTCAGCCAAACCGTAAGATATAAGTGTTAGAGATAATGCCACAAATGCTTGATGTATTTCATGCTCTTTCCCTTTGGAAAGTTTAGTTGTGATATAACTATAAAGGAATCCAATAGCAATACCAATTAATACACCAATAACTACTTTGTACGCCACATAAAATGTAAGCCATTCTGTCCACAAGTCTAAGGTTAAAGAATCATGCTTTGACCATAATATTGCTAAGAACACAAAAGGAAAAGCCAAACCATCATTGAGTCCAGCTTCGGCTGTAAGATTATATTGTGCACCTAAATTTTTTGAGAATTCTGATTGCTTTTTATTAAGCTGAATTTCTGAGGCCAATGCAGGGTCTGTTGGTGCTAAAACAGCAGCCAACAAAAGCGCAAGAGGACCTGAGAAATCTAAAATATAATAGGAAGCCAAAAATACGAATGTCATAAATAATGGCATGGTAATCCCAAGCAATCGTAGTGGGTTTTTCCATTCTTTCCAAGAATAGTTTAAACCTATTTTGAGACCAGCTACCATTAAACTAATAATCACCACCATTTCAGAGAATTTTAGAGTCAAATCAATGTCCCAAGTTGGGTCTGGCCAAGGTAGTGGTGCATTTAAATAGTATAAAATAGCACCAAGAAACAACAATGGAATTGTAAAACTTACCTTAAATTGTTTTAACCAAATTGGTAAAAAACTTGCCAATAACGTGGTTAAACCAACAATTAATAATACAATAAAATAGGTGTTCATGGTGCTATAATTTTATCTATGCTGGTACTTTGTCTGCGACTTCCATTCTGTCCCAATTACGATGCTTGGCAATAACTGTAACGAAATCTTTTACTTTCTTGTTGATTAAAACCGCTTTATCATCTTTATAATCAACTACAAAGGTTTCATTAATTAAGTTCTCACCCTCATTATCTACAGCGATAGCTTTACAATGTTTAAAAGCCTCATTAATGAATTTTAAGTATTTAGATTCCTCTTTAAGTTTGTCAATTGATTTTTTGCCACCTGGAATATAGATAGCGTCAAAAAGCACACTTTCAGTAGTCATTATTGAAGCATCCACTTCATGTTCCATATTTTCGTCACAAGTAATTGTTCCGCCATGTGGTGCGATTAGTTTCAGCATTGCACCATCCTTTTCTAAGTCCTTTTTCTTCGATTTAAAATCGCTCATAGAAAATCCGTCAGCAACTAGTATAGCAATCTGTCTTGTAGTAATGCTATCGAACTTTGTATTTGCTTGACTCAATGCGGCATCGCTTTCCAGATAGTTTTTCTTCTTTTGTGGTTGGTGTTTTTTAACATCAGCATCTGCACCAATGGCTTGATTAATTGGTTCATTAATTTTTGAAGGCACATTTAGCCCTAATCCACCAGCGACTTTTTTAGCCAAATCTTTATCAATTTGAGATATCAGCCATAACATACGTTCTTTAATATGTTTTTGTTTACACTTGCCAAGTTCAAAAGTATAAGCATCTGCAACGTGCACTTTTTCCCAATCCGCCAAACTTCTGTAGAATAATGCAGGCTGTGAGAAATGGTCGTTAAAGCTTTCACTACGGGATCTAATTTTCTTGGCATCGATGCGTTCTTCATAATGCGTAAAAGCACATTCACTCATTTTTGCTAAATGTGGACAACCGCCTCCCAGAGTATTGGGAAAGTAAGCAGTATTGCCTTTAGGTATATCCATTTGCATATGACCATCACGCTGGTTATTGTGCGTATCACCAACAGGTCTGTTAATTGGGATTTGATGAAAATTTGGACTGCCTAATCTTGATAGTTGCGTGTCTCTGTAAGAAAATAAACGACCTTGTAAAAGTGGGTCATTTGTAAAGTCAATCCCAGGAACAATATGCCCGGGTAAAAAAGCAACCTGCTCGGTTTCTGCAAAGAAATTTTCTGGATTTCTATTTAGGGTCATTTTACCAATAATTTCAACAGGTACAAGTTCTTCGGGAATTAATTTTGTTGGATCAAGCAAATCGAAATCGAATTTATGTTCATCTTCTTCTGGTACGACTTGAATTCCTAATTCCCATTCTGGAAAATATCCAGCATCAATAGCATCCCATAAATCACGTCTGTGGAAATCTGAATCTGCACCATTAATTTTTACAGCTTCATCCCAAGTTACAGAGTGAACACCCAATTTTGGTTTCCAATGAAATTTAACAAAATGAGATTCACCTTTGTCATTAATTAGTCTAAATGTGTGTATTCCAAAGCCTTCCATCATTCTTAAGCTCCTAGGGATGGCTCTATCACTCATTGCCCAAATATGATTGTGTAAAGTTTCGGTTGTATGTGATATAAAATCATAGAATGTGTCATGAGCTGAAGCAGCTTGTGGGATTTCGTTATTTGGTTCTGGCTTAACAGCATGAATTAAATCTGGAAATTTCATAGCATCTTGTATAAAAAAGATGGGCATATTGTTGCCTACCAAGTCCCAAGTGCCTTCCTCAGTATAAAATTTTACGGCAAATCCACGCACGTCTCTAGCTAGGTCTGGCGAACCTTTAGAGCCTGCGACAGTGGAAAATCGAACGAAAACAGGTGTTTTACGTTCAGTATCTGTAAAAATTCCCGCCTTACTGTATTTTTCAATATTTTTTGTCAATTCAAAATAACCATGGGCTGCACTTCCTCTGGCATGTACAATACGTTCTGGAATTCGCTCATGGTCAAAGTGTGTAATTTTTTCACGAAGTAAAAAATCTTCAAGAAGCGTTGACCCACGTTCGCCAGATTTTAAAGAATTGTTAGTATCATTAACTTTTAGACCTTGATTTGTGGTCATGACTTTATTTTTGGCATCTTTTTCAAACTTTTTCAAATTCGATTCCTTCTGATTCTTCGGTTTACTTTGCTTTGCCATAAGATATTATTTTATAAAATTAACTTTAACGTTACAGAATTGTGAATTCCAATACTAAATTCCAGCTATTTATAAGATTTATTTAACACGTATGGATTTTTTATTAGCTGAATTAACAAAAGAAATAGTAATAAATATGGATTCACAAATTATTTCTATCACCTCGTACTATTTTATCTGAAAATATAATGAATGCTTAAGACTGTTTCTATAAATTAATTTATTCAAATGGCGTTTTATAATAGAAGTACGGTCTTTAAAAGCCAAGTATTAAGCTTAATGCTTGGCTTAAATATTTAAATTATCAAGGCTGCATAGGCTGGAATATTAATTTTCGCACCATTTTCAAAATTATCTATTGACGTATCCACTATAGATAGATCGTTCACCTCAAGATCAGAGAATTTATCGCTATACTCTTTAGACACGGAATTAAATAATAATTTTGTACTTTGATTGGTATCAAAGCCAATTTCATAATTTTCGAAATCTTTATTTGAGAAATTTAAAATAACAGTTGTGGAATCTGAAAAATCATCATTCATTGAACGTCTATACGCTAAAATTTTAGTCTCTTGGTTGTAATGAACAATGTTAATATATTGTCCTGTAAAACTAAGGCATCCATCACTACCTTTGCGCAATTCGGTTAATCTTCTAAACGATTTTAGAATAGAACTATGGGCTTCCATTTTATTCCAATCTAATTCTTTCGTATCTTCAAAATATTCATCTTCAATAAATTCTTGACCTTGAAAAATCATTGGGATCCCAGGTGCGGTCATAACTAAAACAATTCCTAGAATGGCACGCTTCATCGCAAAATCGCTATCGGCTTTGCCAGGTTGAATTTCTTCTGGCACTCTTGCTTTTCCGTTAGCAACTTCATCATGAGATTCGGTATATACAACTCTTTCAAAAGCATCAAAATTGTATTTAAAAGTTAAAGCATTAACAATTTTTTGAAGATCTCTATGCTCGTCGCCAATATGTTCCAAAACTTCTCGCACAGGATGCACAAAATTAGTATCCCACTGTGAGCTAAAGCCTAAACCATGATTATCTAAGCTTTCGGTAACATTGACATGTCCCTTTAAATCTTCAGCGATAAGAATTGCTTTTGGATGACGCTCTCTAATTTCACCATTTATCTCTCTCATCATTAAGCTCCCTTCTTCAATTGCGGGGTCTAGTCCTAATCCACCTTCCTCAAACCTTATATACGCTGTGGCATCTATTCGCAAACCATCACAGTGGTATTTTTCTAACCACATTAGAGCGTTATCTTTAATGTATTGTCTAACCTCTGGTCTACCATAATCTGGTCTGGTATCACCCCAAGGTGTTTTGGAACGATGATTGTTGTAGAAATAAATACCACCTTTATCATTTTCAGACCAACCATCAAATTGCCATAAATCTACGTCAGAAGGCCCGAAATGGTTATAAACCACATCCATAATCACCGCAATGCCTACTTTGTGGGCCTCGTTGACTAAATTAGCAAAAGCTTGTGCGCCGCCATAATCCTGTTCGATAGCGAACGGTGCAGCAGGGTTGTAACCCCAAGAAATGCCACCCGGAAATTCTGCGACCGGCAATAATTCTATTGCATTTATACCTAGGGATTCTAAATAGGGCAATTTATCGATGACATCTTCAAAAGTTCCAACAGCATCTTTTTTTTGTCTGTTAAATGTTCCTACATGTAATTCGTATATTATTAATTTATTGAAATCCTCAATTTCAAAATCGTCATCTTCCCAGTCAAATTGAAAATCGGTAATTACAGAATTGCCGTTACTGTTAGTCATTTCGTATGCGTACGGGTCATTTCTCAAAAATTCTTCATCCCCATTGATGATGCAAAATTTATATTCGTCACCAACATTCACTTTGTTGGTGGCGACTGACCAAAAGCCATTTTCTTCGTGGTCGAGATCTATATCTGTATGATTCCAATTATTGAAACTGCCTGTTACATATACTTTATTAGCATTTGGCCCCCAAACTCTAAATGTTGTTATGCCATTTGTGAATATGGCACCCATGCCATCAACCTTTGTTATTGTTTCCATTAAATGAGTTTGAGATTACTAAATTTGTTTTCTGCTTACAATAGTAAATTTAGTATGGAAAGTTGTATTTAATTAATCTATAAAATTAATTAATTAACTCATTTAGTAAAGTGCGGAAATTATTAGTTCAGCGATAAGGATGCACTAGACTTTAAATTTATAAGATTATTTAGGTAGATAGATTATGAATTCTGCGCCTTCATTATCCCTGCTATAAGCCTCAATATGACCTTTATGATTATCTATAATTTTTTTTACTATTGATAACCCAATACCCGTACCTTCAAAATCTTTACGGCTGTGTAATCTCTTAAAAACATCAAATATTTTATCGCCTAAATCCTCATTAAAACCAATACCATTGTCTTTTACGGTAATTTTAGAATAAGTTATATCAGGATTAAGTGTCTCGTTATTAATCTCAGAACCTATAATATTTGAAGCAGAAAATTTGATCATTAATTTTTTTTCAACATCTCTAAACTTAATTGCGTTTGAAATTAAGTTGTATAACACTTGTTTGAATTGAAAGGGAATTACCGAAACTTCTGTCGAATCGTTGAGTATTAAATCACCATCAACATGACTTAATTCTTCATTTAATTCATTTTTAACCTCGTTAAAGATAAACTTAAATTCAAATTTTTCTAGCGTACGGTCATTATCGTTGGTTCTAGAATAAGCGAGTAAATCATTAATTAGGTTTTGCATCCGTACTGCGGATGCCTCTAGTCTTTTGATTTTTGTTTGGCTTTTCTCTGATAGATTTTCAAAATCATTTAAGACAATTTGAGATGCAAAAGTTCTTATTTTTCTAAGTGGTTCTTGTAAATCATGGCTAGAAATGTAGGCGAAAGATTGTAATTCGTCGTTAGATTTTTCAAGTTGAATGTTTAATTCTTTTAACTCTTGAGTTCTTAATTCAACCTCTCTTTCCAATTCATCAGAAAATAACTTCTTGTTGTGTATATCTAGTGATGAGCTAACGGCACTATCAAGCGAATCATCATCTGCAAGCTTAGGCATAAAATAGGTTGCTATCCATCTATAATTACCATGCCTATCCATCATCTTCAATTCAGATTCCCAATTGTCATCGAGTTCCATTTGCTTTAAATAATCTTTTACAGCCTCTTCTTTTTGGTCTGGATGAATCAATTCCGTCCAACCAAAATTTTGCAATTCTTTCATGGATTTTCCTGAAAAGTTAGTCCAAGCCTGATTAAAATAAACTGCATTTTTGGTTTTGTCTGCCATGGCAATCATCATGGAATTACCTTCGGCAATTTTTCTAAAATGTTCTTCACTCGCTGTAAGAATCTGTTTGGCTTTAAATGCAATTGTAGTTTCTGTAACAATAACTATTACACCAGAAATCGTATTTTTTTCATCTTTTACAGGGCTCAATCCATAAGACCAATAGGCATCTTCAATTGTGCCATTTCTCTCAATAGGCAATAAGTGGTTTTCATTCCATGTGGAATTACCACCGTTCTTAACGTGAGCAATGTGTGGACCAATTTCTTCCCAAATTTCTTCCCAAAAAATACTACCAGGAAGCCCTAAATTTTGCGGATGCTTTCCATTTACTCCTAAACTTGGTCTATGCGCATCGTTATAAAAACACAATAAATCATCACCCCAATACAAAATCATAGGTGATTTACTACTGAGCATAATATTTAAGCAAAATTTTAAACTAAATGGCCAATTATCTAAAGAACCTAGTGAAGTATCATTCCATTTTTTTTTTCGAATAAGCTCACCCATTTCTCCGCCACCATCCAAAAATTCAAAATTGTTACCTAAGTTATTTTTGCTCATTATGTGGTTATTAAGAAATTTTGATATTGTAAATTACTACTCAAAATTTCTAATGCAGTACTTATTGTATTTTTTAAAATTGAATAGTTGCTTGGTTTACGAATATAATGATTTGCACCATCTTTTTTAAGAATTTCAGCAACTTCGGGATTATAAGAGGTTGAATATATAATGATTTTTACATCATCATACACCGTATTTGAGCGAATTTGTTTGAGACACTCATGACCATCTAAAACGGGCATGTTCAAATCTAGAAAAATAGCGGTTGGTAATACTTCATTTTCTAATTTAGTAATGGCATCTAATCCGTGTTCGACGCTCTTAAACAGTACGGGATTACCAAGGTCATCTAAAGCCTCTTGAAAAAATATTCTGTCGTCTTCGTCATCATCAACCAGAAGGATAAATTTTTTAGTCGAATCCATGAAAATAATGATTTTTACAAAAATATTATTTTTTGACTTAAATTAAAAATATTTTTTAGGTCTGAAAATTTAGTTTAACAAATGTGTATGTAGCAACTTACGAGTGTTTAATCAGTTTTAATTTGAGCTTTTATTTTAGTAGCTTTCTAATTTTAGATTTTCAATATCTTAAGGCAAAATTGAATTTTTATAACTGGTATTAGAAAATTGATAGACACTTAGATTTTTCGAATTTTTCAAAATAGGTATGTTCAACTTTAGGTAATAATTTAATTCCTTGTTGTCACAATAACTCAAAAATCTCATTTCTATCGACTTCATCCTCTGTAGGGTTATCAGTTAATAATTTTTCGTCTTCGATTAATTCTACCACTTTTGAATGTGTTATATTTTCAGCAGATTCATTCTCAACATTAAGATATACACATAGATTTTGAAAAGCTGCGATAAATGTTATTACAGCAACCGATAATGTTAGAGGAATTGATGGGTGTAACAGGGGGTCATCAACGGAACTTCTCATCGCTATTATCAATAAAACAGCTAAGCCACCTACAGCACGGCTGCATATGCATCTCACTATTAAGAGCGTATAAGTAATGATAATTAAAACACGAATTAGAATTTCTAAATAGATATGTGGCGAATATTCACCAAATAAAGTTTTAAAATATCGAAAGTGTATTCGTTGGCTTCAACCACAAATAGTATGTTTAAAATTATAAAAAAAGAGTTTAGATTGCAATGCTTGCAACCTAAACCCTCAATCAACCAAATCTAATTAATAAAAAGGGTTAATGAATTTCTTCAAGGTAGTCTGCTTTGTCGTAACTTGCCTGAATAGCGTTCTTTTGTTTTAGAAGAATATCTTTTACTGATGGGTTTAACTCGCATTCGCCTAAGACATCTTGGTAATCATCAATTGCGGCTTTCTCACCATTTCTAACCTCTTCTAACATTGATTCCTCATTGTCCATAGAGAAAAATGCTTTAGTGTCAATCCATGCTCTATGCATAGAACCAGAAACACTTCCGTCGTCCTCAGTAACTTTCATACCCTGCTTTCTTAAAGAGTTGGTTAACTCATTGATATATCCACTTCGTTCTATAGCTTTTTCTGTAAAGAACGTTTTTAATCTAGGATTCTCAACGTGTTTTGATACTTTTCTAAATCCTTTTTCAGCATCATATGCCTTTTCGATTAAATTATTCAGCTTATTTTCAGTACTCTTATTAAATAGTCCCATTGTTATATATTATTTTTAGTACAGTAACAAATTTGATGCTTACTGTTATCATCAATTTTACGATACTAAAATAATTCAATTGTAGGTTCTTGATTAATCCAAATGATTTGAAGTTTTGCTCATTTGAGATTTTAAGAAAACTTTAAATATTTCTGAATATTGAACAATCTCAATCATAGGCTTCATATTTACTGTTTAAGATATTTTTAATCTTTTGCTTTTTCCTGTTTTGCTGTAATAGGAATACTAGTTTGTGAACCATATAATATAATTTCGATAATGGTGTTTTTAACGTGCTATAGAATGTCGCTTTTAATCTCATGTGCTGCTACTTTATAATCCATTATCTTGGTCCAATAAGTAGTGTATTTACAAACTGCACATCTATAGAACTTCGAGCAAAAAAATCAATTTTAGCATTTTCTAAATTTCCTTACCTTCGTTAAATGCTTTCTAAGAAAACTAAATACGGATTAAAGGCGCTTACCTTTTTGGCTAGCCAAGAAGATAACAAGCCTGTGCAGATTGCAGAAATTGCAAACCATGAGAATATATCTCAGAAATTTCTGGAAAGTATACTGTTAACACTTCGTAAAACAGGAATTTTAGGCTCTAAAAAAGGAAAAGGAGGCGGGTATTACCTTATAAAAGAACCTTCAGAGATTTTAATGACAGAGGTAATGCGTGTTTTAGAAGGGCCTATAGCTATGGTACCTTGTGTAAGTCTCAACTTTTATGAAAAGTGTGACGATTGTGTAGATGAAAATAAATGTGCGGTAAACAAATTAATGCTTCAAGTTCGTGATAATACCCTAAAAGTGTTCAGAAATAACACGTTGGCGGATTTAATCGGATAAAGTGTTATTCTCCATTTAAAAATTCTTTAAACAATCTTGTTTTTAATCAATCAATCATTAATTATTACTCAAAATCATAATAATCTACTAAAATTATAGGGTATTTGTAAAGTTGCTTAATTTTTCTCGTCTTAGTTTCAAAATAAAGTGTTATTTTTGCTTACTCTATTAAATCTATAGGGTAATAGAATAAAAATTAAGTACAATGATTGTAGAACAACTTGTTGGTAAAAAAGAAGCAAAAGGCAACTATGCTTCGGACGTTAAGTCCGAAAAACCAATTCGTAGTATAGCCAAAGCAATAAGCTGGAGAGTTATAGGCACTATAGATACACTTGTGGTTTCTTATATTGTTCTTGGAGAAGGTAGCTTTGGTAAGGCAGGTGCAATTGCGGTTGTAGATTTTGTAACCAAAATGTTATTGTACTTTTTTCATGAGCGTGCTTGGAACAAGATTAAGTGGGGTAGGTAATTATAAGGAATTAATAATAAATAGGTAATGGCATTTACAGAGCAACAAATAAAAGAATTAAACGGGCAGTTTGCAGCGAGTACTCCAGAAGAAATAATTTCTTGGGCAGTAGCACAAGCAGCTAATGCGGTAGTAACGACTAATTTTAGACCTTACGAAGTGGTTATTTTACAGGCAGTTGCAGCAGTAAAAAACGATATTCCTGTTATTTGGTGTGATACTGGTTATAATACGCCAAACACTTACAAGCATGCAGAAGAGATTATAGCAAAATTAGGATTAAATATAAAGTTATATGTTCCTAAGCAAACATCTTCTCATAGAGATGCCGTTATGGGAATCCCTGGTATAGACGACCCAAAACATGCTATTTTTACAGAGCAAGTAAAATTAGAACCTTTTGGTAGAGCAATGGCAGAACATAAGCCAGATGTGTGGTTTACAAACCTTAGAAAAGGGCAAACAGCATTAAGAGATAGCTTGGATGTTTTAAGTGTTAGTAAAACAGGTGTTTTAAAAGTAAGTCCATTTTACCACTGGTCAGATGAGCAGTTAGATGCTTATTTAGAAGAGCGTAGTTTGCCTAATGAAAACAAATATTTTGACCCAACCAAAGTTCTCGAGAATAGAGAATGTGGGCTACATACATAAGATTTAAATTGAATAACTCTTTTTTTATTTGAATTGAAGAGTAAAAAGAAACTATTTTGAATACAACAGCAACAGAATTGGAAACAAAAACATCACATAGCGATTCATCTTTCTTAAGAACAAATGCTTTGGAAAGTGAAGCAATATACATTTTTAGAGAAGTAGTAGCACAGTTTGAAAAACCTGTATTATTATTCTCAGGAGGGAAGGATTCAATCACATTGGTGCGTTTAGCACAAAAAGCGTTTTGGCCAGCAAAGATTCCTTTTCCTTTATTGCATGTAGATACAGGACATAATTTTCCTGAAACTATAGAGTTTAGAGATCGTTTGGCAAAAGAATTAGGTGTTGAGCTTATTGTACGTAATGTGCAAGATGCTATTGATGCTGGTAAAGTAAAAGAAGAGACAGGGAAATACGCTAGTCGTAATTCATTACAAACAGTTACGCTTTTAGATGCTTTAGAAGAATTTAAGTTCGATGCTGCTATTGGTGGAGCTCGTAGAGATGAGGAGAAAGCAAGAGCAAAAGAACGTATATTTTCTGTACGTGATGATTTTGGTCAGTGGGATGAGAAAAACCAACGTCCAGAATTGTTTGATATGTTAAACGGAAAAATAGACTTGGGTCAAAACGTACGTGTATTTCCAATTAGTAACTGGACAGAGTTAGATGTTTGGAGTTATATAGAGCAAGAAGAAATAGAAATACCTTCTATCTATTTTGCACATACCCGTAAAACATTTATCCGTGATGGTATGATTTGGTCTGCAGAAGATGAGATTGTTTATCGTGAAGAAGATGAAATTGTAGAAGAGCGTTTAGTGCGTTTTAGAACTGTAGGAGATATGTCTTGTACAGCGGCCGTTCTTTCAGATGCTGTAAGTATAGAGAAAGTAGTAGGTGAAATTAGAGAAAGTACTATTTCTGAACGTGGTGCCCGTATAGATGATAAACGTTCTGAGGCAGCAATGGAGAAACGTAAACAACAAGGGTATTTTTAAAATCTCCACCTAGCCTCCCCGTAGGGGAGAGATAAAGCGAAAAGGAATAAAAATATTAAAAAATAAACCCGTAAAACCCCCTCTCCCTTGGAGAGGGTTGGGGAGAGGATTATGGAAGTATTAAAAATAGCAACAGCAGGAAGTGTAGATGACGGTAAAAGTACCTTAATTGGACGCATCCTTTACGATACAAAATCTTTAACTACAGATAAGTTAGAGGCAATAGAAAGTAGAAGTAAAGCAAACGGATTTGATTACTTAGATTTTTCTTTAGCAACAGATGGTTTGGTTGCAGAAAGAGAACAAGGAATTACAATAGATGTAGCGCACATATACTTTTCAACAGCTAAAAAAAGTTATATTATAGCAGACACTCCAGGTCATATTGAGTATACGCGTAACATGGTAACGGGAGCATCAACCTCACAAGCGTCTATAATTTTGGTAGATGCACGTAACGGAGTTATAGAGCAAACATACCGTCATTTTTTCATCAATAACTTATTACGTATTAAAGACGTTGTAGTTGCGGTGAATAAAATGGATTTAGTAGATTATTCTGAAGAAAAATTCAACGCTATTAAAGCAGAATTTGAAAACATTATAGCAAAGAGCGATTATAAGGAACAAAATATAACATTTGTACCCGTTAGTGCGTTAAAAGGAGATAATGTGGTAACTGTATCAGATGCAATGCCTTGGTACAAAGGAGAGTCTATATTAGACCATCTGGAAAAATTAGATGCGCAGGCTGTTTTTGAAAAAGGACAAGCTCGTTTTCCAGTACAAACTGTAATTAGACCTATGAAAGATGAGTTTCATGATTTTCGTGGGTATGCAGGAAAGTTATACGGAAACGATTTGGCAGTAGGAGATGAAGTAACGGTTTTGCCATCATTAACTAAGTCTAAAATTAAAGAAATTTATTTCTTTGACAAAAAGTTTGATAAAGCAGGAAGAGGAAGCTCAATAAGTATCACATTAGCAGATAATATTAATGTATCTCGTGGAGATATGATTGTGAAAACTGGAGAAGAGCCAAGTGTAGAGAAAGCTATAACAGCAAAGGTTTGTTGGATGGATGGTAAAAACTTAGTGTCTCGCAGTAAGTATTTATTAAAACACGGTACCAATCAGGTGCAAGCAATGATAGAAAGTGTAGACGGTGTTTTAGCTACAGATTTTACAGGCAATGATATGGATGCAGATTCGTTAACATTAAACCAAATAGGTACTGTAAAAATAAAATTAGCAAAACCAGTTTTTTACGATAAGTATAAAGAAAACAAAATTAACGGGTCATTTATTTTAATAGATCCACAAACAAATAATACTGCTGGAGTAGGGTTTATAGAATAAAATCCTCCCTCAATCCCTCCAAAGGAGGGAGGTGATGAGAATATAAAGTTTAACAAAAAACTCTTAGCAGCCCAAATAAGAGTTCCTTCCCCTTGGGGAGGCTAGGTGGGGATTATCATGCAAAGTTTCAGAACAGAGATAGAAAATCCGGTAGTAGAAAAAGAAATCTTAGAATTAGCAAATAAGATTCAGGAGTTTAAAGACGGTAAAATTGACGAAGAAAAGTTTCGTAGCCTACGTTTAGCACGTGGTGTTTACGGTCAGCGTCAAGAAGGAGTACAGATGATTCGTATAAAATTACCATACGGTAAAGTATCATCAAACCAACTACGTAGAATATGTGATGTTTCAGAAGAGTATTCTACGGGACGTTTACACATTACTACACGTCAAGATATTCAAATTCACTATGTAGATTTAGATCGTACGCCTGAGCTTTGGTCAGAGTTGGATAAAGATAGTATTACATTGCGTGAAGCTTGTGGTAACACGGTGCGTAATGTAACAGCAAGTGAAACAGCAGGGATAGATGTAGATGAGCCTTTTGATGTTTCACCTTATGCACATGCCTTATTTCAATATTTTTTAAGAAATCCTATAAGTCAGGAATTGGGAAGAAAATTTAAAGTTTCTTTCTCTGCAACAGATGAAGATACAGGACTTTCTTATATGCATGATTTAGGTTTTATTGCTAAAGTAGAAAACGGAGTAATAGGATTTAAAGTGATGTTGGCTGGTGGACTTGGTTCACAACCACGTCTTGCAGAAGAATTGTATAGCTTTTTACCATCAGACCAAATTATTCCTTTAATGGAAGGTGTAGTTCGTGTTTTTGACCGTTACGGTGAACGTAAGAGTAGAGCAAAAGCAAGAATGAAATTTTTACTAAAAGATATTGGTTTAGACGGATTCAAAAAATTATTGGAAGAAGAGCAAAAAGCAGTTCCAGTAAAAACATATCCTATAGATGTAGCTTCATACCCAGCAGTAGAAATTGCAGATGAAGGAGCGCCAGCAGTAGAAATTGCAGACCAAAAAGCATTCGAAACTTGGAAGTCTACCAATATAATTCCTCAGAAGCAAGCAGGTTACGTTGCAATAGGGATAAAAGTAAATTTAGGAGATTTTTATATTGAAAAAGCTAGATTATTAGCAGATTTAGTAGAAAAGTACGCAGCATCAGAAATTCGTTTGTCATTACGTCAAAACATATTGGTGCCGTATGTAAAAGAAGAATTAGTTCCTTTCTTTTACACAGAACTAGAAAAATTGGGATTTGTAGAAGCAGGATACAATAAAATATCAGATATCACAGCATGTCCAGGTACAGATACATGTAACCTTGGTATTGCTAGTAGTACCGGAATATCAGATGAGTTAGAGCGTGTATTAAATGAAGAATACCCTCAATACGCTAATGATTCAGATATCGTTATAAAAATTAGTGGATGTATGAATGCTTGTGGTCAGCACAATATGGCAAACATAGGATTCCAAGGAATGTCTGTTCGTACAAAAGATAAATTAGTAGCACCTGCATTACAAGTATTATTAGGTGGGGGTAATTTAGGAGACGGACAAGGGCGTTTTGCAGATAAAGTAGTAAAAGTACCAAGTAAAAGAGGTCCAGAAGCATTAAGAGTTATTTTAAATGATTTTGAAGCTAATGGTAACGGTGCTAAGTTTGTAGATTATTACGTTGAAAAAGGAGAGCATTATTTCTATGACCTTCTAACGCATTTGAGTGATGTTGAAGATTTAAAAGCAGAAGACTTTATAGATTGGGGAGCAACAGCAAAGTATGAAAAGGCAATTGGAGTAGGAGAATGTGCAGGTGTAATTATAGATTTGATTGCAACTTTATTCTTTGAGAGCGAAGAAAAAATACAAAATGCACAAGAGACTTTAGAAGAAGGAAAATGGGCAGCTAGTATTTATCATTCATACGCATCTATCATTAACTCTGCAAAAGCATTGTTATTAGCCGCTAAGAAGAAGACCAATACACATGCTGGCATTATAGCAGATTTTGATACTAATTTTATAGCATCAGGAAAGTTAGATTTAGGAAAGTCATTTAGTGATTTTGTACTTCAAATAAACAAGAATGAGCCAACGGAAGCGTTTGCTAACAGTTATATAGAAGAGGCTAAAAGCTTTTTAACAAAAGTAGAAGCATATAGAAAGCAAGATTTAATAGAAGCTTAAGATTATAACATGATTAATTCAGAAAAACATATTCAAGATGTAGCTAGCAAAGCTCTAGAAAATAGAGGTAAGTTAACGGTAGTTGGTGCAGGTCCTGGAGATGTGGAATTAATCACACTCAAGGCCATAAAAGCGTTGGAAGCCGCAGATGTAGTTTTGTATGATGCTTTGGTAAACCCAAGTTTGCTGGAGTATGCAAAAAATGCGGAACATATTTTTGTTGGAAAAAGAAAAGGATGTTACGTATACCAACAAGAGCAAATAAATGAACTAATTATAACAAAGGGAGCTTCTCACGGGCACGTAGTTCGTTTAAAAGGTGGAGATCCATTTGTTTTTGGTAGAGGTTCAGAAGAAATGCAATACGCAGCAGAAAAAGGAATGTTAGTAGCTATGGTTCCAGGAATATCATCATCGGTAGCCGTACCAGCAGCACAAAATATTCCAATCACAAAAAGAGGAGCCGCAGAAAGTTTTTGGATAATTACAGGCACTACAAAAGAGCATAAATTATCCAACGATGTATACTTAGCAGCAAAATCAGATGCTACCGTTGTTATTTTAATGGGTATGAGTAAGTTGGGGATTATTGTAGAATTGCTTAAGGCTGAAGGAAAATCAGAACTGCCAATCGCTATTATCCAAAACGGAACCAGAGATAATGAAAAGATAGGAATTGGAACTATTGCGACTATAGAATCTATAGTAGAAAAGCAAGAATTAAGCAATCCTGCTATTATTGTTATTGGAAAAGTGGTAAAACACAGAGCAATCATAAATGATTTAGTCAGTAATTATGCTGAAACAAGTAAATAAAGGAGCGTAAAAAAAACGCTTTTGAATAAAATTGAAAGCGAATAAATATTAGAATTAAGTAAAAATGATACAAACAGATATACTAATTATTGGAGCAGGTCCAACGGGGTTGTTCACTGTTTTTGAAGCGGGATTATTAAAATTAAAATGCCATTTAATTGATGCATTGCCACAAACAGGTGGACAGTGTTCAGAAATATACCCAAAGAAACCTATTTATGATATTCCTGCATTTCCAGAAATATTAGCAGGCGATTTGGTAGATAATTTAATGGAGCAAATAAAGCCTTTTGAAGCAGGTTATACTTTAGGAGAGCGTGCAGAAACATTAGATAAATTAGAAGATGGTTCATTTGTAGTAACAACAAACAGAGGAACAAAGCACAATGCACCCGTGGTAGTTATTGCTGGCGGATTGGGTTCTTTTGAACCACGTAAGCCACCTATTCCTAACATACTTGATTTTGAAGATAAAGGAGTTGCTTACATGATTAAAGACCCAGAAGTATATCGCGATAAAAAAGTGGTGATTGCTGGTGGTGGAGATTCTGCCTTGGATTGGGCTATTTTCTTAGCAGATGTAGCATCAGAAGTATCTTTGGTACACCGTAGAAACGAATTTAGAGGCGCTTTAGATTCTGTAGAAAAAGCGGCTGAATTAGCAAAAATTGGAAAGATTAAATTATATACAGAGGCTGAGGTAAAAGAAATACATGGTGCTGATGCTTTAGAGGCAGTAAGTATTAAACACAACGATGCCGAAAAAGGAACTACAAGATTAGAAGTAGATAACTTTATACCGTTATTTGGATTGTCTCCAAAATTAGGACCTATAGGAGATTGGGGCTTAGAGATACATAAGAATGCGATCAAAGTAAACAACGCTAAGGATTACCAAACTAACATCCCAGGAGTTTTTGCAATCGGTGATGTTAACACCTACGAAGGAAAGTTAAAATTAATCCTTTCTGGTTTCCATGAAGCTGCGGTTATGTGCCAATATGCATACCAATTGGTAAACCCAGGAAAACGTTATGTAATGAAGTATACTACCGTTGGTGGTGTAGAAGGATTTGATGGTTCTAAAAAAGAAGCAAAGAAAGAAGTAGTGCAGAGTATCGCGTAATTTTTAGTTATTATATAGATGAATAAAAACCACCCTTTTGGGTGGTTTTTGCTTTTTGTACTGGTTTAAGTTTTTATATTTGGGTATTGCTTTAGTTTTTTTAAATTAAAAAGCCATTAGTTAAAATGATAAGCATATAATAGAAATAACCGTATTCATACGTATATCCGTAGGTTAGGTGTTATACCATTTAAACTTTGAAAACGTTAGAAAAAGCCTTGACATAGAATTGATAACCTGTTATTGATTTAATTATTTCATTTTCAGCATTTTGTAATAGTTGTTCTATTTTGTTTTCTAAATCTTGTAATGTATCATATATTTTCATTGC
>Ga0209185_1001384_pt1 | contig 21379 bp, 21 predicted proteins | sample SidtaG_2_FD_187425 | JGI IMG/M metagenome (GOLD analysis project Ga0209185, IMG submission 187425) | Marine algal microbial communities from Sidmouth, United Kingdom - Sidmouth_Asex2 metaG (SPAdes) (version 2) | ecosystem: Host-associated > Algae > Red algae > Unclassified | place: Sidmouth... | reverse complement strand
TACGACTCAAACGACTTAAACAACTCAAACGACAATGGAAAAACTAAAAAGCAAGATAAAAACCTTAGCCAAAACCTACCACCAAGAAATCATAGACATTCGACGGCATCTCCATGCACATCCAGAATTGTCTTACCAAGAATATGAGACGTCTAAGTATGGTCTAAGTATGTTCAGTCGATTTTAGACAAAATTGGGGTGAAGTATGAAAGTGGTATTGCTGACACAGGCGTTGTTGCCCTCATTGAAGGCAAAAATCCAAGCAAAAAAGTCATTGCCTTACGAGCCGATATGGACGCTCTCCCCATTACCGAAGCCAACGACATTTCCTACAAATCGACCAATGAAGGCGTGATGCATGCTTGTGGGCATGATGTACACACCTCCAGTCTCTTGGGCGTTTCCAAAATGCTGACGGAACTCAAAGACGAATTTGAAGGAACAATCAAATGCATCTTTCAGCCTGCCGAAGAAAAAGCACCAGGCGGCGCATCCATTATGATAAAAGAAGGCGTTTTAGAAAATCCCACACCCAAAAGCGTCATCGGTCAGCACGTACATCCACCTTTAGAAGCTGGCAAAGTTGGCTTTCGTTCAGGTTTGGCGATGGCTTCTGCCGATGAAATTTACTTGACCGTTCATGGAAAAGGCGGACATGCAGCCGCCCCACAATTTTTCATTGATCCCATTATTATGACCTCGCATATTTTGGTCGCCCTCCAACAAATCGTGAGTCGTCGAGCCAATCCGACCATTCCGAGTGTCTTGTCATTTGGCAAAATCGCTTCGGTTGGCGGTGTCAATAATGTGATTCCCAATTCCGTAAAAATTGATGGTACGTTTCGTACCGTTGATGAAACGTGGCGAGAAGAAGCTCTACAAAAAATCACCAAAATGGCAACGCATTTAGCCGAAGGAATGGACGGTTCTTGTGAGGTTGATATTGTGCGAGGCTATCCCTGTTTATACAACAACGAGCCTTTGACACATCGCAACATACAAGCTGCCATCGAATACTTAGGAGCAGAGAATGTCGTTGAAATTCCGTTACGCATGGGCGCAGAAGATTTTGCGTATTACACCCAAAAAGCAGATTGTTGTTTTTATCGTTTAGGCATCCGCAACGAAGCCAAAGGCATCACTTCCAATTTGCACACCCCTACTTTTAATGTAGATGAACAAGCCATTGAAACAAGTATCGGCTTGATGACTTGGTTGGCATTAAACGAATTAAATGCATCCTAATGAGAAAACAAAATTTTGATTTACCACCGTTTAATAATGCTCTAATAGAGACATTGTATCAATATGATTTGCAAATACCTCACGATATATTAAGAGAAATTATTGCATTACCCCGTGAGACACTTATGGCAGATTTATCAACAGCTATTGAAGACCTCGATAAGAATTTTGCACAATATGAAAAGGAAATTAATGAATCATGCAAACGTCCTTTTTTTGAAGCTCCTATTCATATATTAAGCATCTTACAAGAACTTCAAGATCCTAAAGGTATGGAACTACTTATTCGTTTTGCCTCTATGGATGAAGACAAACATGATGTTCTTTTGAACGATTATCTAACAGAACATTTTTGGCAACCTTGTTACTATAATTTAGAAAATAATATAGAGGCTTGTGTTGATTTTTTAAAACTAAAGGGCAAAAATCCATTTGCACAATCAGCCGTAGGTACTGCCCTCTCAAAATTTGCCTTCAAAAATCCTGAATACAGAAGCGAAATACTTTCTAAATATGCTGAAGTCTTTACTCACTTTACGGAAATACTTACCGAAGATGATGAGAATGAAATAACACTATTGGGTATGCTAACAGCAGATGTACTTGATTTGCAAGGTGTAGAAATCAAGGATGTCGTCAAAGCTGCATATGATAAAGGTGTTGTAGATCATATGATGACAGGTGATTGGAAAATGACAGAGAAGGAATTTAAAAGTTACAATCCTCCTACGGTAAAACTTATGGATATTTTCACTTTTTACGACGATGCTGTATCCACTTGGTTTTACTATAGAGAATCATCCAAACCCAATAGAAATTCGCCCTGTCCTTGTGGCAGTCGCAAGGCTTATAAAAAATGTCATGGCAAGTGATTTTTCTTTTTAGGAGAGAACGGTAAAATACTTGGTAAAATGCTTCGTCGTGACGCACAGTCCCGCTATTCGTTCCAATCGTTTTGCCTAACTTATACTTGCCCTTCTAAAAAACGATTCCACTACTATCGGGTCTATGTTGGAAGGTCAATACCTCTACCAAAAGTTAAACCCAAAAATCAAAACTTATCCTTTGTTAATTTCGATGCAAGCAATGTCTTCTTTATTGTTTTTTAGAGATTTCTGTTCTATCTTAAAGCAAAAAAGATGAGTACAACCTTACCGACTAATTTCCCCCCTTTAATTCCTCGCTTAAAGACGATTGTTAATGCCCGACGATTTCTGCACAATCCGATTATTCCACTACGACAATATATAGAGGAATATGGGGAGACTTTTGCGTTTCATTTGGGTGGTATGAAATATGGGATTATCTCTATTGATCCAGATGTCAACCAACACATTCTCCAAAAAAACAATCGCAATTACGTCAAATCCCACATACAAACGGATGTTTTAGGTAGATTTACGGGCAAAGGTTTGCTTACTTCTAATGGGGAATATTGGCTCAAACAACGGCGACTGATACAGCCTGGTTTTCATAAAGCAAAATTAGCGTCTTTGACCAATTTAATGCAGCGTATTGTCTCGCAAACTTGTGATGAATTGGCGGTGAAAAGTGAGAACAACCAGCCTGTTGAGATTAATCATGATATGCTCAATATTACGTTTAAAATTATTGCACATTCTTTGTTTAGTACACATTCGTCCTCTACAACTTTGGATGAGTTAGAAGAGCATGTTACTATTCTTCAAAAATTTATTATTAGGCAAATACGACAACCTTATTTACATTGGTGGTTCAATTTATCGGGGAAGACTCAGCAACATGTCAATATCTCTAATAAGTCTCGAACTATTCTTTTAGACATTATTAAAGATCGTAAAAATGATAGTAACTCTTATGATGATTTATTAGATATGCTTTTGTCCGCAAGATATGAGGATACGAACGAAGGAATGACGAATGAACAGCTTTTAAATGAAAGTCTTATCTTATTTGCAGCAGGTCACGAAACAACAGCTAATGCATTGGCTTGGCTGACATATCTCCTGTCTCAACATCCCAATGTTGTCGAAAAACTAAGGGCGGAATTAGAAGAAAAATTGGGGAATCGTACACCGCAATTTGAGGATTTAAGAAACTTAACTTACACCACCCAAGTCCTTCAAGAAACGATGCGGCTTTATCCGCCTGCTTGGATTACGGATAGAATCGCTTTGGAAGAAGATGAAATCAAAGGTTTTAGAATTCCTAAAGGAGCGATGGTAAATACCTTCATTTATGGCGCACATCATTCGGCTAAATATTGGGATAATCCTGAAGAATTTAGACCTGAGCGTTTTGAAAAAGAGAATATGAAGCAAAAACACAAGTTTGCTTATTTTCCTTTTGGCGGTGGTCCTCGTTTGTGTATTGGCAATAGTTTTGCGATGATGGAGATGCAATTGGTCTTGGCAGAAATTGTGCGGCGTTTTGATTTTACGCTGGTATCGGAACAAAATATTGAGATACAACCCTTGATTACTTTGCGCCCGAAAGAGGGAATTTGGATTAAGCTTAAAGAACATAAGGGCGTTATTGTTTAAGAAGGAACGATGGGACGAGGGGCGTTTTGTTTTCTTTTTGAAAAAACCTTTAACTTTTTGCGTTTTGTTTTGCCTTTAACCTACACAATACATGTATAGCATTTTAAATATTGCTAATTTTGCGTTGAAACCATGTAAAATAGCCCTGATAGTAGTGGAATCGTTTTTTGATAGGCAAGTATAAGAAAGGCAAAACGATTGGAACGGATAGCAGGACTGAACGTAACGACGAAGCTCCTGACAGTTCGCTCCTTATAAACTTCATTTCCTATAATTTAAGTCTCAAAACTATGAAAAACCTTTTTTACCTCTTTTGCTTCTTTTTTTTGCTTCTTGCTCTGTTTTCAGATGCAAGCCCAAGGATTTGATGATGTCGAAATTGTTCCGACAAAAGTAACGGACAATATTTATATGCTCGAAGGGGCTGGCGGTAATATTGGGCTGATGGTCGGTGAGGAAAATGTATTTATGATTGATGGACAATTCGCTGACTTAACGGACAAAATTTTGGCGGCGATTAAGGAGATTTCGGATAAGCCGATTTTGTACCTAATCAATACGCATTGGCACGGTGACCATACGGGCGGAAACGAAAATATGCACAAGCATGGAACGAGTATTATTGCCCACGAAAATGTGAGGGAACGTATGAAAACGGGCGTGACAATGGAGTTTTTTCAAAGGCAAGTTCCACCGTCTCCTGATGCAGCTTTGCCCGACATTACGTTCTCCAACAATATGGCTTTGCACTTTGAAGAAGAACCTATTTTAATTTATTATTTTGGGGCGGGTCATACGAATGGCGATGCGGTTATTTACTTTGCTCAAAGCAATGTTTTACATACAGGCGATTTGTATTTTGCAGGAAAATATCCCTTCTTCGATATTTCTTCAGGTGGTTCAATTATAGGACTTATAAATGTTTTAGAAAAGATACTTTTCTTGGCAGACAATAAAACAAAAATCATTCCGGGTCATGGGGCATTGTCCAACAAGGAGGAACTAAATGCATACTATGAAATGATTAAAGAAATCAAGCAAAGTGTGGCAGTTTTAGTTGATGCTGGAAAAGATTTAAAAACAGCAAAATCACTCAATCTCACGCAAAAATATGATGCACAATATGGCGATGGTTTTATTAAACCTGAACAAATTGTAGAGCTAATTTTTCAAAGTTTGATGAATGATAAGGGGAAGTAGTTTGGTGTATTAGTTGATCGGGAATTAGGGAATTAGTATTTTTTCAATACACTATTTCCCCAATATACCAATACGCTAATTTTCCAATACACCAATACACTAAAACCTACCGCTTCACCACCCATTTACCAATCTCTTTTAATGATACTTTTTTACCCATCATCAAGATACCTGTACGATATATTTTGGCTGCCAACCATGTTGTTCCCATGAATCCTAAGATGAGGAAAAGCACGGATAAAAAGAAATCTATGCTAAAAGGCGACAAGCCATAAGCGATGCGAGCAGGCATAATAATGGGCGAGGAAAATGGAATGATCGACGACCAAAAAGCAATACTACTGTTCGGATCTTCTAAGATAACGGTCAAAATAATGAAGGAAATAATAATTGGAACGGTAACGGGAAAAACTAAGGCTTGCGACTCACTACTGTCATCTCCTACCGCAGATCCAATCGCTGCAAAGAGGGCGGAATAAAATAAATATCCTCCCAAAAAATAGAAGATAAATGCAAAAATCATAAAGCCAATAGGCAAACTTTGTACCTTCCCAATAATGTCAGTTACACGCTTTTGCATCTCGTCTATATCGACTTGTTGAGAGGCTTCGCCCATCATTTGTTCCATAGAGGAAGCGTCCATTGTGCCTGCCAGAAAGAAGCCGATGCCTGCATATAACAAGCCTACGGTGAAAATCCAAATAATAAATTGGGTCAATCCCACCATTCCAATACCGACGATTTTGCCGACCATTAGTTGAAAAGGCTTGACGCTTGATAGCATGACTTCGACGATTCGATTCGTTTTTTCTTCCATCACACCACGCATCACCATTGTCCCATAAATCATAATCGTCAAATACATCATAAAGCCCATTAGAAAGCCAAAAGCCGACGCCAAAATACTGCTATTTTCTTTGCCTTCTTCGTCGGGTGTGCGCTCTGTAATGCTTACGGAAGTTCGCAAATCTTTGATAAATTGCTGATCTAAACCTGCTTCTTCAATCTTTTTGTTTTTCAGTACTTCTCCTAAATTCTGTTCTAAAGTGGTACGAGTTGCAATCCCCAATAATTTATCAGAATAGTACTGAATGCCCGAAGGGTTTTTGAGGCTTACTGGCGGAATAAATAAAACGCCATCATAGCCATTTTCTTTATACGATTCTTTGAGTTCAAACAAATTTTCGTCAGAACCTTTAAAGTAAAGCGTATTGCTATCCTTTAATTTTACATTTTGATAACTGTCGTTTGCTTCCACAAAAAATCCACTCTCATCTTTAACAACAATTATTTTTTTGCTCTGTCCAGCACCAATAATCAAAAACTGTATCGCCAACAAAACGATGATGCTCAATGGAGCAAGCATAGTCGTTACGATAAACGATGTTTTTTTGACACGAGACAAATATTCTCGTTGAATGATTAGCCATATTTTATTCATCAGATGTTCCTCCTACTTGATTTATAAATATTTCATTGATGGTCGGCAAAATCTCGTTAAAACTCTCAACCTCTCCCCCATTTTGCACAAAAAACGCCAGCAATTCATTCGATGATTGTCCGTCTTGTAATTGAATCACGACGGCATTTTCTTCTTGTTCATAAATAGAAAATCGCCCTTGTAAATCAGGCAATTCACCCTTGTATTCAATCCTAAAAATGTGTTCTTTAAATTGATTTTTGATGTCGTTAAGTGGTCCGTCTAAAATTTTATTGCCCTTGTGAATCATCGCAATGTTTTCACAAATTTGCTCAACTTGTTCCATTCGATGTGTCGAGAAAATAATCGTCGCTCCTTTTTGTCGAAGCTCATAAATTTCTCGTTGAATTAGGTTAGAATTTACGGGGTCTAATCCTGAAAATGGCTCGTCTAAAATAATGACGGATGGCTGGTGAATAACGGTAGAAATGAACTGGATTTTTTGCTGCATTCCTTTCGACAATTCCTCTACTTTTTTGCCGTACCAATCCGAAATTTCAAATTTTTCAAACCAGTATTTCAGTTGTTCTCTCGCTGCTTTTTTCGACATATTTTTGAGTTGCGCCAGGTACAAAAGCTGTTCGCCTACCTTCATTTTTTTGTACAGTCCCCGTTCTTCGGGCATATAGCCAATCCGCAACATACGTTGTTGTGGGTCGTCGATGCCTTCCAACAGAATCGTTCCACTGTCGGGCGCAAGAATGCTCGTAATCATCCGTATCAAGGTGGTTTTTCCTGCGCCATTTGGACCCAACAGCCCAAAAATTGACTGTTGTGGTACTTCAATACTCACGCCATTGACCGCCACATTCTTATCAAATGCCTTATAAACATTTTGTACTTCTAATATATTCATGTCTTAATTCTCAACAATTTAGATAGAAATTTCCCACCTATTAACGTGTAAGAATACGACATAATATCCAAAAGACATAAAAAAAACACAAGCCACCTGAAAAAGGGCGACTTGTGCATCATAAATAGGGAAATAAATTTCAGATAGCTTGACCTGAACAATTTTTATTTTTTTGGAGAGAACGGTTTGTTGCTTCGTCGTGAAGCATGGGCCTGCTGTCCGTTCTTATGGCAAGTACTTTTTATAGAACGTTAGAACCACAAAAACTACTTAAACGACAGAAACTACTTGCCATACCACTACCATCAGGTCTATTTTGCATGGACAGCCTCTCTATCGACTGAATAAATAGATGCATCAAAAAAAAATCCCGAAACCATTAAGATTTCGGGATTAGCCATGAACAAATTATATTCTTATTTGTCTTTTTTGTTTTGTTTTTCCTGTCTTTTTTTGTACTCTTCCAATAATTTCTTTTTGAAAGAATCTTCGGCTTTATATAGTTTTTTTACTTTATCAGCAGACAAAACTTTTTTAAACTCTGCATTATATTTTTTTAATAACGCTGTTTTTTCTTCTTGTTTTTCAACTTCGTCGCCACTTTTTTCATATTTTTTTGATAATTTATCTTTGGCATTATCATATGCTGTATAGATTGGCCAGAACTTTTCTGCTTCCTCTTTCGTCAAATCAAGTTGCTCTGTCAAAAAGCCGATTTTCATTTCTTGTAAGCCTCCACCTTCGTTTCCACTTTGAGCATTTACGCTAAAGCTAAAAATGGTAATGAGGCAAATAAAAAAGAATCCTTTGATTATGTTGAATGTCTTCATATTATGTCTTTTAAGTCTTCGTCTGTTAATTCTTTTAATAAATATGCTTTTATTTCGTCCATATCTAAATCTTTGGACAGCGTAAAAATATCTCCTTCTTTATCCAGCTCTTCTATTAACATTGCTTCTTCTATATCTTCTGCGTTTAAATACTTTTGTAAATCTGCATTAGATAAATTTGATAGTTTTTCTTTAAATGTAGGTCCATCTGCTAAAGGCTCTGCAATCGGTGGTTGTGCTCCATCAGCTTCTGGCGTCAGAATCGTTTTAGCCACCATAAAAAGCAGAAACATTGCCGCAACACTTGTCAAAATACGCAGGATACGAGAGCGACCATTTGAGACTTTTTGCTCAGGTTGCATTTGTATCACCTTGCCTTTTTGTTCAGACTCCTTTACGTTCTTTAAAATTCTTTGAGGAAGCGTTTCAAAGTAATTTTTGGGAACTGTATAAGCTTTGTCATCTTTCAAGTATTCTAAAGCAATGGCTTCTTCTTTTTCAGTATCTGCAGCATTTACACTTTCCATCAAGCGGCTACTCAAATTCGCAAAATATCCATCTGGAACCATGTATGCACTATCATCCTTTAAATGCTCCAAAGCCACAGGCTCTTCGGTAGATTCTTCGATTTTGATGCGCTCCATAACTCGGCTACTCAAATTAGAGAAGTAATCATTTGGCACACTCATTTTAGGTGTTGCAAAATTAGTACCAACTTCTTCTTGGTTCGCTGCTTTAACATTTTCCAAAATTCGCTCGCTCAATCCTTCAAAATAACCTTGTGGCACTTTGAAAGTCGCTTTGCCTGCTTTGTCAATAATGTCAGATTTAATTGCTGCATCCTTCCAGATACACGACAAGGCAGCGAGATTATTTTCAAAATAGCCTTGAGGCACTTTTAAAACAGATGCATTGGCAAATTTATCAATGATGGCAGAAGTTGTTTCTGTATCACCTATAATATAAGACAATGAATTTAAGTTGTTTTTAAAGTATCCTTCTGGTGTTTTGAAAGGATTTTGGGCGATTGATTTGGCAATTACTGAGGGAATTTCAACATCTTTGTCATTAACAACCAAAGACGCTGCATCTACATTGTTTTCAAAATATCCTTGAGGCACTTTGAAAGGGTTTTTGCGCTCCATGCTCGCCAATGTTGGTGCGAGTATTTTTAACTCTTCTTGTATGTTGAAATCTTTTTCCATTTTTATTAAAATCTGTTAATTAGATGCAACCTCACTTGTATAGTTTAATCCGTTGTGAGATATTTTTCTATTTTCTTAACAGCGTGATGGTAAGATGCCTTCAACGCCCCTACCGAAGTCCCCAAAATCTCCGACATATCGTCATATTTTAGTGCTTCATAGTAGCGCATTTTAAAGACCAGCATTTGTTTCTCAGGCAAAGTGGCAATGGCTTCCTCCAATTTGATTTGAATCTCATCTCCATCAAAATAAGGATCAGAACTCAACATCGCCCCTAAATTATAATCCTCTGTTTCCAAAGCCGTTGCAGAACGACGTTTTCTTTTGTTGATAAAGGTGAGGGATTCATTCGTTGCAATTCGATACAGCCAAGTGTACAATTTGGAATTCTCTTTGAATTTCTCCAAATTCTTCCAAATTTTAATAAAAACATTTTGCAGCACATCATCTGCGTCATCATGCACACTCACAATCCGTCGAATATGCCAATACAGCTTTTCTTGATACTTTTGAACAAGCATCGTAAAAGCCTTTTCTTTTGTAGGTGGATCCCGAAATTGTTTCAATATTTCTTCATCCGTTATTTGACTCGCTTCCATTTGGTTTAGTATTTTGTTATTTCTTCTATTTTCCTTGCCAGTTTTTCATTTTTTTTTGGAGAGAACGTTCTATTAAATTCTAAATAATAATTTTATAGAAGCGAACTGCCTATGCTTCGTCTTTACAGAAAGGCCCGCTATCCGTTACGCCCGCTATCCGTTACTATAGCAGCCAACCTAAACAAATACCTCATTTATTGAGCAAAGTCGAAATGAGCCAACGCTTCTGCTATAACACTACTATCGGGGCTATTTTTCATGGACAGAATCTCTTCATTTGGGTTTTCTTTAACCGCAAGAGTTCGCAAAGTTCGCTATATGCCACAGTTCCACTTGTTCCTTTCGCCCCACGTCACTTGTCACTTGTCACCCGTCACTTGTCACCCGTCACCCGTCACCCGTCACCCGTCACTTGTCACCCGTCACCTGTCACCCGTCACCCGTCACTCAAAACAAAGTTACGTTTTTTCGTTTGATTACTTTTTCAACAGCCTCTACAATATTTGGCGTGTTGATACCATATTTTGTCATCAATTCTTCAGGTTTACCACTTTCCCCAAAGCTATCATTGACCGCCACCATCTCCATTGGAGCGGGATAATGCTGCGCTAAAACTTGGGCTATGCTTCCGCCTAATCCTCCGTTTCGCTGATGTTCCTCCGCAGAAACCACACAACCCGTTTTTTTCACCGACTTCAAAATAGCTTCCTCATCCAAAGGCTTAATCGTATGCATATTGATGACTTCCGCCTGTATCCCTTTCTCCTTCAAAATACGAGCTGCCTCAATCGACTTCCACACCAAATGCCCACAAGCAATAATACTCACATCCGTCCCCTCTGCCAATACTTGCGCCTTACCAATCTGAAAATCCTGATCTTCCGCTGTAAATACAGGCACTTTAGGACGCCCAAAACGCAAATAACAAGGGCCATCAAATTTAGAAATAGCGATTGTCGCCAACTTAGTTTGCATAAAATCACAAGGCACTACCACCTTCATATTCGGCAACATTTTCATCATCCCGATATCCTCTAAAATTTGGTGAGTTGCACCATCCTCACCCAAAGTTACCCCAGCATGCGAAGCACAGATTTTCACATTCTTATGAGAATACGCAATACTTTGTCGAATTTGGTCATAGACCCGTCCTGTAGAAAAGTTGGCAAATGTTCCTGTATAGGGAATTTTGCCACCAATCGTCAATCCAGCCGCAATACCCATCATATTGGCTTCCGCAATGCCGATTTGAAAAAACCGTTCAGGGTTTTCGTCTATAAACTTTTGCATTTTTAAAGAACCCACTAAATCGGCACATAAGGCAACAACATTGGGATTAGATTTACCTAATTCATGCAAGCCTTCCCCGAATCCACTTCGGGTATCTTTGACGGCTAAAACTTCGTATTGGTCTAACATATTCGGTAGTACGTTTTTGATAAATTACAAAGAAATGGTAAAAAACAACAAGGAGGTTCTCCAAGCTATTTTCAACCATTTCTAAAAATTCCTTAAAAGTAATTGTTTTACCTTAAAGAACCACTATTTCATTATGTTTATAATCTAGTGATTACATTTTGAAAGACTTAAACATTTTTTCAGCAGTAGCAGATAATTTAGGATATTTATCTGACTCCGCAACATATGTTAAGACGTGAGCTTTACCATCTTTGATGATATAAATTTGCTTAGAGTGCAAATCAAGTTCTCCTTGACGACCTTTGTACTCCATCATGTAAGCATCCTCACCGTTAAAAGTCATTTTTTTAGACTTGATGATTTGGTTGTTTGGGCTGATGGCATCGATTTGTACTTTGATAAAACCTGCATACGTTTCAGCATCCATAGTCTCACCACGTAAATCTTCGATAATATAGTTCACATTATCACTGAAATCATCATCATCAGATTCCAAAGGAGAAGATACAATGAATCCACCTAAAAATGCTTGTTGAGCAACCCATTCACTTGGGTGATCAATAGTAGTACCTGCATTCTTAAAACTGTCCCATCCTGTTTGTGCGTTCATTTGTACAAAGCAAAAACAAACCATAAAGCTTAAAATAAATTTTTTCATTTTATAAAGATTTTTTGAGTTAAAATAAAATTGTAAATGTAATTTCGCAATGATTGATCATCATTACTGAATGTAATAGTTATGTCTAACTTACCCCATACTTGGTCTCGTTTTTCTACTACATTTTTTTTGTGTTTGTGGTATTTGACCACCACCAAAAGTGTTTAAAATTCTGAAGAGCTTGTTTAGACTTTCAGATTTAAGTTAAAATAAACTCTAATTAGAATTTTTTTAGAGGGTATTAAAAAAGTAAAAGGACAAAATTTGTGTGACACAAAACAACTTAATCATCTCAAAATCAATGTTTCAGGATAGTATATCTTTGTCCAAGTACTTAATTATTGCATTAGTATTAGCTATTTAACTCTAAGATCATTTGATACGGAACGGTCAGTCAACCATAATTGACCGTCTCAAAAACCAAAAAATGAAGATATTAAATTTTTCATGTTAGATTTATTCGTATTTAAAAGATTGAATAATTTTATCAGCAGTTAGAAGATATTTGGCAAATTTATCGCCTTCGGCTGTATATGTTAAAATGTAAGCTTTTCCTTTTTCTATAAAGTATATTTGCTTCCAATGTAATTTGTATTTTCCTTGTTCTCCTGTATACTCCATTGTATAAGCATCTTTTTCTTGAAATGTAATCTTTTCAGCTTTCAAGATTTTGCTATTGGTAATCAAGGCTTCTATCTGGGCTTTTGTGAATTCTACATATTCTTCTATCATCATTTCCATTCCCTGTAAATCTTCGATAACAAGATTCACATTTTCACTAAAAACATCTTTTTCAGATTCAAGTGGCGAAGCTACGAATAGGGTTATTCCCATTAAGCCTTTTTGATTTGTCCAATCTTCGGGGCATTTGATGCTTACACCTGCTTCTGTATTTGTTTTCCAAGCTTTTTCGTTTTGTGCTTGTAATTGAAAAAATGCACAAAAAATTATTAAAACAGATAAAAATATTTTTTTCATTTTTTATGTTTTTCTAATAGAGATATTGGCAAATTTCTCTTTTCTACAAAATATTTAAGCAGTATTAATTTTGCTCACCTAAGAACAAGAGAATCAATTAATATTCATTAAATTCCTATAAATCAATTATTTATATATTTTCAAGATTTATTTGGCGACTTGGTTTTCTATTTATTTTAGCAAATACCGATTTTTAGACACGTTTTGCCACAGATAAATACAAAAATACTCATATTATTTTAAAGAAATATTTTTTTAATAGTCTCCCAGTGTCTCTGGAAGTTGTGCTAATGCCAGAGATAGTTGCTCATCATTGGGTGGGATTCCGTGCCATTTGTGTGTTCCTTCCATAAAGTCAATTCCTTTTCCCATACTTGTTGTCATTAGAATCACTGTAGGCTTCCCATTGCCTGTATTAGCTTTTGCTGTTGCCAATGTTTCTAAAATATTTTGCATATTATGACCGTCCATTTCCATCACTTTCCAATCAAACGCTTTGAATTTGGCAGCAAGATTTCCTAAACTCATAACATCTTTGGTCGCTCCATCAATTTGTTGTCCGTTATAATCTACAGTTGAGATGAGGTTGTCTACTTTGTGGTGGGCGGCACTCATAATTGCTTCCCAATTTTGTCCTTCTTGTAGTTCTCCGTCTCCATGTAATGTATAGACTATTTTGTCATCGTTATTGAGCTTTTTGGCGAGTGCTGCGCCTATTGCTACTGACATTCCTTGTCCCAATGATCCAGATGCTATTCTGATACCTGGCAAATGTTCGTGGGTGGCTGGATGTCCTTGTAGGCGAGAATTGAGTTGGCGAAAGGTGCTTAGTTCTTTCGTATCGAAGTAGCCGCTTCGAGCTAAGATGCTGTAATAAACAGGAGTAATGTGTCCATTTGATAGGAAAAAGAGATCTTCCCCTATGCCATCCATCTTAAATTCTGGATTGTGATCCATAACTTCAAAGTAGAGGGCTGTAAGCAAGTCTGTACAACCTAATGAGCCACCTGGATGCCCACTTTGTACGCTATGTACCATCCGTACTATGTCTCTTCGTATTTGTGTTGCTATATCTTGGAGTTCTCCTATTCTTGTCATCTTTCTGTATTTTTGGACAAAGATAAGGCTTTTTAGTTTATTTGAGGGTAACATTTAATTGAGAGAATTGGATTAGGGTAAGCCCTGCCTTATTCTTAAGCGGTAAATTTATTTTTGGGATTCTGTTTTCTTTCCGAATTATCGTCGTTCAAGCCGTGTAAAATAGACCTGATAGTAGTGTTATAGCCTTCTTTCGTTTTTGTGGTTTAAGTGGTTTTTGTAGTTTTTGTGGTTGTTTTACCTTTACAGATTCGTTGAGACTTGGCTATAGTAGCGGATAGCAGGCGCATGATTGGCTACGGAGCTTTTTACTGTTGTCTCCTTATTTTTGTTTGAGGGCATGACACACCCCTGATTTCCCTGTGGTCAATCGTCCCCTCTGATAGAGGGGATTTTTGTGGGCATGTGTAATGTGTTTCCTGTCCTTGCTTTTGGAGGGGATGGTTTTGGTGGGCATGGATGTAAGGATATCTTGTTCTTACTTTTATGGGGATAGTTTTGGTGAGCATGGACAAGGCATGCCTTGTCCTTACGATAGGATGACTTCTGTCTTGTCCTTACGATAGGGCGGCTTCTGTCTTGTCATTGTGATAGGGTAGTTTTTGTCTTTCCCTTTCTTGCTATACTTGCGGCATGTTGGGATGGATGTCTGTGAGCCAGCTTAGGATGGAGGGGCTGAGTTCTTTGACGTTTTCGACCATCATGGTGTAGTTTAGGCCTTCAAAGATTTCGAGGCGTTTTTTGCATTTCGAGGCGTTTTTTGCATCTTAGTTTGTCGTATATTTTTTGGGTGTACTCGACGGGGAATACTTCGTCTTCTCCTGGTTGGAGAACGAAGACGGGGGTGGATATTTCGTCGATTTCTCTGGCTAATCTTGCTTCTACGAAGGATTTTAGGGATTTTACTTTGATTTTTTTGAGGACGAGTGGGTCTTGTTTGATGAATTCTTTGGTATCGCCAAAATGACGTACTTTTTTGTTGGCGAATTTGAGGTAGCGGTTTACTCTAAAGGATAGGTTGGGGAATACGTCGGATAATCCGAATAGTATGGGCTGGAAAAAGCGTGTTCCTTTTCGGGGAAATAGTTTGAGTTCTTTGGAGAGTGGGTCGGACATGTCGGCTAAGTTGTAGCAGATGGCACTTTTGATTCGATCATCGGCTGCTGCGACGTGTAGGGCGACGATGCCGCCTTGTCTTGCGCCCATGAGCGATACTTCGCCTGTGTAGTTTTCGATGGCGTAGGTAATGACTGCTTGAGTGTCTCGAACGACTTCTTCAAAGGTGTAGTCGCCTCTTTTGCCTTCGCTTCTGCCGTGTCCTCTGGGGTCTAATCCTATGACGTTGAAGCCTGCTTCGCTTACTTTTGCCATGATTTCGGCATAGCATAGTGCGTAGACTGCTGTGCCTGGAATAAATACAACGGTGGGGGCATTGCGGTCTGTGTCTATGATGTCTAAGCTAATTTTCAAACCGTCTGAATAGGTATAGTCGTTTTTGAATTTGCTTATGATATGGGATAGTTCTCGTTGTTTTGCTAGTTGGGTGATGTAGCTTTGTGCTTCCTTCATGTATTCCTCTGATTTTTACAGCTTTAGCTTATGGTGTCTTGTTATTATTATGACGTGCTTTTTGTGGGTTTGGTTGCACTTTTTTTGGTTTTTTTTTATGCTGTGGTGCTGTGGTGCTGTGGTGCTGTGGTGCTTGTATAGTATATAGCTGCTTTAATTCGGTTCAGGATTTTTATTTCACGCAAAGAGCGCAAAGGTTTTTCACGCAAAGACCGCAAAGCTCGATAGAAAACAGTCTCTTTGCAATCTTGGTGAAAAATCTGCGACTAACCATGTTTCCATTTTCACATAGGATTGCTATAGGTTATTTAGGATGATTTGGCATGCTTCTTTAATTTGATCTGGGGTGATGATGAGGGGTGGGGCGATTCTTAGGCAGTTGTCGGCGAAGAGAAACCAGTCTGTGATTAGGCCGTTTTCGATGCATTTTTTGATTAGGGTCATATTTGTTTCTGCGTCTTCAAGTTCGATGCACATGAGTAATCCTTTGCTGCGTATTGCTTTGATTTTGGGGTGTACTAATAGTGTGTGAAAGAGTTGTTCTTTTGATTTTACTTGTTGGATGTAATCGTTTTCGAGTAGGACTTTGAGGGTGGCGAGGCTGGCGGCACTGGTGACGGGATTTCCTCCAAAGGTGGTGATGTGTCCTAAAAATGGGTTGTCTTGAAATACTTCCATCATTTTTTGGGAGGCGATGAAGGCTCCTATGGGTAAGCCTCCCCCCATGCCTTTGGCGGTAAGTAAGATGTCTGGTACGACGTTGTATTGCTCGAAGGCAAATAGGCTGCCTGTGCGTCCGAAGCCTGTTTGTATTTCGTCAAAGATGAGTAATGTACCTGTTTCGTAACAGCGTTCTCTTAATTTTCGTAGCCAACATGGGGTGGCGGGGTTGATGCCTGATTCGGCTTGTATGACTTCTGCTATGACGCAGGCTGTTCTGGTGGTAATGTGTTGTAGGTCTGCTTCATCGTTGTATTCGAGGGAGCGACAGTCTGGTAGTAATGGGCGGTAGTTTGTTTTGAAATATTCGTCGCAGTATTCGTCGCCTATGATGCTTAGGGCGCCATGTGTGCTGCCGTGGTAGGATTTTTTGAAGCCGATAATTTCGGTGCGTTCTGTATATCTTTTGGCGAGTTTTAGTGCGCCTTCGGTGGCTTCCGTGCCTGAATTGACGAGGTAGACGTTGTTGAGGTTTGGGGGTAGGTTTTCGGTGAGGAGTTTGCTTAGTTGGACTTGGGGGTGTTGGATGTATTCGCCGTAGACCATGAGGTGCATGTATTGGGCGGCTTGGGTTTGGATGGCTTCGACAACTTTGGGGTGGCAGTGTCCTATGTTGCTGACGCTGATGCCTGAGATGAGGTCGATGTATTTTTTGCCTGTGATGTCGTATAGGTGGATGCCTTGTGCTTTGTTGATTTCGAGCATTAGGGGCATGTCGCTTGTTTGGGCGACGTTGTTTAGGAAGATTTGGCGGTTTGTTAACATTTTTGTTTAAGTTGTTTAAGTCGTTTGAGTCGTTTGAGTCGTTCGGGCTGTCATTTTGACTCTGTTTAGTTGAATAGTTGTTTTTTTGCGATTTTGAACCTTTGATTTGTTTTTCGTGTTAATTTTGCTGTTCGGCTCTGTTCATTTTGGCTTTGTTTGATGCCTAACAGACAGATTGACTTTTTTAAAGTAAGTATAAATTATATAATTATGAGTTCTATTCCAAGTATAAAAAATAAAAAGGCTTCCTTTGAGTTCTTTTTTCTTCAGGAATTTACTGCGGGTATTGTTTTGACGGGTACAGAGATAAAGTCTGTTCGTTTGGGCAAAGTTAATATGGGGGATGCGTTTTGTTACATTTTTAAGGGAGAAATGTGGCTTAAGAATATGCATATTTCCCCTTATAAGTTTGGTTCATATGCAAATCACTTGCCCTTGCGAGAGCGTAAGTTGCTTTTGAATAAGCGGGAGATTCGGAAGATTGAGGGGAAATTGAAGGAGAAGGGGCTGACGGTGATTCCTGTGGAGATGTATGTGAGTGAGCGAGGATTTGCTAAGTTGGATATTGCTTTGGCAAAGGGTAAGAAGAATTTTGATAAACGTAATACGTTGAAGGAGAAGGATTCTAAACGGGAGATGTCTCGGGCTATGCGGGGGGATAAGTATTAGGTGCTGTGGTTGTTGGTGCTGTGGTTTTTTACCATATAAGTTTTTTCATTTCGACTACGCTCAATGACCAAAGACCATATAAGTTTTGGGAGATTTACATGACTCTGTTTTTTTATAGATATTTTTTTTTACCATATAAGTTTTTTCATTTCGACTACGCTCAATGACCAAAGACCATATAAGTTTTGGGAGATTTACATGACTCTGTTTTTTTATAGATATTTTTTATTATGAGTAAACGTATTTTGATTACGGGAGGTAGTGGTTTGATTGGCTCTGTTTTGACGGGCTTGTTGTTGGAGCGTGGGTATGAGGTAGCGCATTTGAGCCGGAAGGCTCGGCAGCGTGAGGATGGTGTGGTGGTCTATCAGTGGGATTTGAAGGAGGGGTTTGTGGATGAGAAGGCGATTGCTTGGGCGGATGCGATTGTGCATTTGGCGGGGGCTGGTGTGGCAGATAAGCGGTGGACGGATGCTCGTAAGAAGGAAATTGTGGATAGTCGGGTGGATTCGGCTAAGTTGTTGGAAAAGGCTTTGCGAGATTCTGACCATAAGGTAAAAACTTTTGTTTCTGCTTCAGGGATTGGATATTATGGCGATAAAGGGGATGATTTGATGGTGGAAACGGATGAGGCCGCTGATGATTTTTTGGCGGAGACTTGTGTGGTTTGGGAGGGGGCTTCAGAAGGTATTGAACGGCTTGGGCTTCGTCGGGTGATTTTGCGGACTGGGATTGTGTTGTCTTTGGATGGGGGGGCTTTGCCTAAAATGGCACTTCCTGTGAAGATGGCTGTTGGAAGTTATTTTGGGGATGGGCAGCAGTATTATGCTTGGATTCATATTTTGGATTTGTGTCGATTGTATTTGTATGCTTTGGAACGGGAGGATATGCATGGAGTTTATAATGCAGTGGCTCCTGAAAATATGCGTAATCGGGATTTTGTGGAGGTGCTTGCGAAGGTTTTGGGGCGTCCTTTTATTCCTGTTCCTGCGCCTGAGTTTGTGTTGAAAATGGCGTTGGGACAAATGGCAAATGCTCTGTTGTTTAGTGTTCGTGCTTCTGCGGAGAAGGTGGTGACGGAGGGATTTGTTTTTGATTTTCCTTCTTTGGAAATGGCACTTTCTGATTTGTATGATTAGTGCTGTAGTTCTTGGTGCTGTGGTGCTGTAGTTTTTTGTGCTTCATTTCGACTCCGCTCAATGAACGGATGCTTCATTCTTTGTGGTTTTGTCTGTGTAAAATAGCCCTGATAGTAGTGGTATGGCAAACCAAGTGCTGTAGTTCTTGGTTCTTAGTGCTGTGGTTCGGTTCTGCTGTAATCAATCCTTCTTGGTTAGCCATAGGAACGGATAGCAGGACTTTCCGTTGCGACGGAGCGGCTGACAGTTCGCTCCTAATAAAAATATTAATGATTCTTTATCGTAAAGAAATTTGCCTTTGGCTGTTTTATATTGGTAAATGAATCCCACCTTAGAGATGGAATCCATTAGCTAACCTATTTTGAATGGTTTACTAGTTTAATGAAAGTTCGCATTCTTAAAAAGGATTGGTATTACAGGCGTTTTAAGAGTTGTTTGGGGAGATTGTTGAGTTCTGGGGAGATTTTGAGGAAGTAGATTGGGGGGAGATAAAGTATGGTGATGAGGCTGCCTTTTAGGAGGATGGAAAGAATGGGGTTTTGGGGCGTGGGAACTAGGTAGACGATGCCGTAGCTGATGAGACCTATTAGTATCACCCATAAGGTATTCCACGTAAAGGGCTGCATGTTCATCTTTTTTTGGATAAAGATTAGTTTTATGAGGTTGAAGAGTGTGAGGGAGGCGAGTGTCGCAATGGCTGCGCCTAAGAGTTGGTAAATGGGGATTAGATAGTAATTTGCTAAAATGTTGAAACTTGCAAGAACTAATAACGCAAATAGGTGGAAACGAAAGTATTTTGAGTAGAGAATGATGTGGTCATTCATACTTGTTGCTGCGTTGATTAATTTGGCGATTCCCAATAAAAGTACGACGTATTTTCCTTTTTCATAAATTTCTCCATTGGGAATGAGGTGGAATAGGTCGTCTATACATATCCAAATGCCTATGAGTAAATATAAGCCGATGATGAGGAGGTTGATGGAGGATTTGGTGTAAATTCCTTGTATTTGGGCGATGTTGTTGGTTTTCCAAGCATTGGAAATGATGGGTGCGCTGATGCTCCATATAGCGGCTGCGGGAATCATGATGATGTTGGCGATGTAGAAAGCAATGGAGTAAATACCTGCCCCTTCTAATTCATTTTCGGCTAAAGATGCGACCATGATGGTGTCGATTTTGGTCGCTAAAAAGTTGCCCAATGCGCCTAATATGCTGAATCCTCCAAAGATGGACATTTCTTTGAAAAGTGATTTGTTGAACAGGGAAAAATTGGGTTTTAAGTAGAGTTTGCCTAATTTTTTGAGGTAGATGAGGTAAGAGAGAATCCGCAATAGATAGCTGGCTAAAATGCCATAAACAACGGTTGTAAGGCTGATGTACCCAAAAAAGTATGTTAGGGCTAATAGGGGTAAACTTATTTTGATGTATAGGATATTGAATATAGAGGGAACGGCTATTCTTTGTAAATTGGTGCTATAGGAGTAGAATATGGTGCCTATTGCCATGAGTCCTGCAAGGGGAACGATATAGGGAATGTATGTTTGAAATAGAATGGATTTGTCTGCATAAAGATTCAAAAGAGGGGTTTGGAATAGTAGGTAAAGGAGGCTTAACAAGCTGAATCCCACGAGTGTACCCATGAGTAGAAAGAAGAAAAAGCCATTGTGTTGTTTTGCTTCGTTTTTGAAGTTGGGAAAGAAACGGATGGATACTTGGGTAAGTCCCAAAACGATAAAGGGAACAAGCAAGATGGCGGAGTCCAGCACAAATCTTACCAGTCCTAATTCTTCTGCTGACCATGCAAATGGATAAATAAAAAGAGTATTTACAAGTCCAAGGATTGCTCCTACATAGGCTACCGCACTTTGCTTAATCCCTTGTCTTTTGATTATCCCCATTTGTTAAATTCTAAATTTTTGATTTGTAGAAAAAAGCAAATTTACATGCTAATATCCATTTTTTTTAGGAGAGAACGGTTTATTGCTTCGTCGTGATGCAGGGTCTCGCTGTCCGTTCTTATGGTGGCTGGCCTACGCTGCGGGCAGACACATGGGGCTGCCCCTACGCCCAATCGCCACCATACCACTACCATCGAGTCTATTTTGGATGGTTTGAACCTCTATGAACTTGTCATTATGACGTTGGATTAAGGATATTACTTAAAATTTTATTGAAGGCGTCTAAGGAAGGAAGTGTGTAATATGTTGGATTGTTTTCTTTGTGGATGTAGATGCAGGTCATCTTTAGGCGTTGTCCAAATTCCATATCGCTGATGGAGTCGCCTATCATAATGCTTTTGGGGAAGTCAATTTCTGGGAATTTGCCTTTTGCTTTGAGTGCCATGCCGATTTCTGGTTTTCGCATGGTAGAGCCTGCTGTGGCTAATTGGGGCGCATGGTAAATAGCGTCTAGTTTTCCATCATTTCG
>Ga0209185_1001383_pt1 | contig 21379 bp, 19 predicted proteins | sample SidtaG_2_FD_187425 | JGI IMG/M metagenome (GOLD analysis project Ga0209185, IMG submission 187425) | Marine algal microbial communities from Sidmouth, United Kingdom - Sidmouth_Asex2 metaG (SPAdes) (version 2) | ecosystem: Host-associated > Algae > Red algae > Unclassified | place: Sidmouth... | reverse complement strand
GTCTGTTCTTAGTGGCTCGATGAAGTATTCCTTAGTGCATGCTGCTATCGGAATATTAGATCCATTGATAGAAAAAGTTCTTCTAAGTATAGAACCTTCACAACCTGGCAATACTGTTATGTAATCGCTATAGCCGATATTTATATTTGTATTATTACAATTATCAGAAACGCTTCCGTCGAGTAAGTCTTCTGTCTCAGATATTATAATATCGTTGACTAAAGGACCGTAGTAATTATCCTCTATAATCGGAATCTCGTAACATGCTAATATACACTCTGGATCATACCCGCCAGTACCGTTACCACCAACTGGACAGTCACAGGCTATAGCAGGTGGTATCTTATCTTCTAATAGAATGTATCCCCAGCAGTAATTACCATTACCCTGATATGTTACCTCAAATTCTAAAGTCATGTTAATGTATGCACTGAGATCATCACCTCCTACGGTAGGTCCATTTACATCACCACGTACGATGGCAGAACCGTTAAAGTAGATTGCATAAGTGTACATGCCATTCATAAGATCTGCATCATTGCCTTCTAAGAATGCATCGACACCTATATCTATGCCACATGTCTTGTTGACACTTACATTGATCTGATCATTGCAAGCTAAGGATTGGGTATGTCCTTGATAAGCAGTAAATAATACTGCGAGTAACAAAAAGTATTGCACTATTTGTCTCATGAGATTGAGTTTATAATGAAAATTAAAAGCAGAGAATTTATTAGTTTTTAGAAACTTCGTCTTTTTCTAAAATGAACCTCTACTTTATAAAAAAGCTTAAAATCTAATCCTGAACTTGTAGAATGATGATTCTTTTATCAACACGCTACTAAGACAGTGGTTTTTAGATAATTTCGTCAATTAGCTAAGATAGTAAACAACCATCTATATATTGCATTATGATAAGTCTAAAAAGCTTCATCTATCTACCTTCCGACAAAAGTGAGTCCGAAAGCTAAGTAAATGATAGTGAAATGATTAGAACTTATAATATGTTAAAATTTCGTGTTTAAGCATCCATCATTATGAATAACACACTTATACAAGACGATATCATCGCAATATCTACGCCCTCGGGATCTGGAGCTATAGGTATAATACGTCTGTCAGGGCCAAAATGTCTCAAGATTGTAGACAATTTTTTCTTTGGTGCTAATCTTATTAAGGCGGATGGCCATACAGTGCATTATGGTAAATTAAAAAACATAGAAGGCACGATCCTCGACGAATGCCTCGCAACCATATTCAAAGCACCCAGAAGTTATACAAAAGAAGATGTCGTAGAATTATCATGCCATGGCTCACCATACATACTTAAGTCGATTATGGAATTGTTCTTAAGTCAAGGTGTAAGAATGGCAAAGGCTGGAGAATTTACGATGCGAGCATTTCTTAATGGTCAGATGGATCTCATCCAAGCCGAAGCAGTCGCTGACCTGATAGCATCAGAAACCCGAAGTCAACATGACATCGCTATACATCAGATGAGAGGAGGATTCTCGGACACCATAACAGATCTACGAGAGCAGCTCATTCACTTTGCAAGTATGCTCGAATTAGAAAATGACTTCGGAGAAGAGGATGTAGAATTTGCTGATAAAACTCAACTCAAGACTCTCGCTAATAATGCACTTAAGCAAATCAACTTACTCATAGAATCATTCTCCTATGGCAATGCTCTTAAAGAAGGTATCCCAGTTGCGATTATAGGTCGACCAAATGTAGGAAAATCCACTCTGCTCAATACCCTACTACAAGAAGACAAGGCGATCATAAGCAACATACCAGGCACTACTCGTGATGTCATAGAAGATACAATTAATATCAATGGCACCCTATTTAGATTTGTCGATACCGCTGGGATACGAGAGACAGAAGACGAGATAGAATCTATAGGCATCTCTAAAACTTACGAAAAAATAGAAAATGCCAAAATCATCCTCTATATGGATGAACTATCAGAAGATCACAACACCTTAGTGGAAAGATATAAATCCATAAGCCTACCCGACGCTGCACACAAAATCATACTTCTAACTAAAGCTGATACCTTCCATGCCTGTCAACAATATGATGTAGAGGAAGCTGTAAGTACACAACTCAATAAAACAAAAACGATCTCTATATCAGCTCATAACGGAATGGGTATAGATGACCTCAAAAAATCTATTGTCAGCTATGCCTCTAACCTAAAGAATAACGCTTCAGATGTCGTCGTCACCAACCTTAGGCACTATGAGGCTCTAAGAAAAATAGATGACTCTCTTAAGAAAGTCAGTGAAGGTATTACAGAAGGCATCAGTTCAGATTTTATCGCTATGGATATACGTCATGCATTGCATTACATAGGTGAGATATCTGGAACCGTGAGTACCGATGATTTGTTAGAGAACATTTTTGGTAATTTTTGTATTGGGAAGTAGGAGGTGTTAGTATTGATACACTTATCCCTACATTCTAAATGAAATTCATCATATTTACAAATAATCACTTCGAAGTAAATACAACAAAGAATAGTAATGACAGCAGTAGTAGGCGTCTTGAATAAACATGCAGTAGCGATTGCTGCTGATAGTGCAGTTACAATTGGTAATTCAAATGGAAAAAAGATTTTCAATAAAGCTAATAAAGTATTCACTTTATCAAAGTATCATCCTGTTGGAATTATGCTCTATAATTCTGCTGATATTATGGGGACTCCTTGGGAAACAATCATTAAAATGTATAGGGCACAGCTGGAAGATAAGTCTTTCACGTCTGTAGTGTTTTACAAAGATGATTTTATAGAATACATTAAAAGCAAAAATTACTTTACGGATCAAGCTATACAGCTATCCTACTTAAACAGTTTTTCTTTTATCATTTTGTCTCAAATTATAAGCGATTTAACTTCTAAGCGACCAGATCTTTTAAATGAGCCAGATGATGTAAAAAAGAAAGAACTATTAGCGCTTCTTGAAAGTCGTTTTGATGAGTTGATTGTCATGTGGGCAAGTACTGATATTTATGATGAGTTTAAAGATTTAGACTTTGCAGAATTTGATAGTTTTACTAAGCCAACCTTTAATGACCTTTTTGACTCCATATTTACTTCTAATAAGATCACACCATCATCAAAATTATTAACAAAAATTAAAACCACTATATACCACTTAATAAGGTCTACTCAATACGATCAATCATTTACAGGGCTTATTTTTACAGGCTTCGGAGATGATGAAATATATCCATCATTATTATCCATTAAAGTTTCATTGGTTTTTAAAAAACGTCTTAGGTTTAAATCAGATACAGAAAAATCAGCATCTATATCAACTACTAACCCGGGTGCAGTCTGTCCATTTGCTCAGACTGACGTTATAGATACCATCCTAACTGGAATAGACCCCAACTTGGATAATATTTATATAGCTAATTTCACAAAACATCTAAAAAAGTACAATGACGAAATCCTACACAGAATAGGTGACTCTAATCTAATACTCTCTGAACAGATACGAAACCTTAAAACAAATGATATTGTTGATGCTTTTAGAAAGGCGAATAACGATTTAAGGAGACAGAAATATATCAATCCTTTGATGAATGCCGTTAGTTCTTTAAGTAAGGATGATTTAGCTGAAATGGCAGAAAGTCTCATTTATCTTACTTATTTGAAAAGAAGAATTACTTTTGCAGAAGAAAGCGTAGGCGGTCCAGTTGACGTTGCGATAATATCAAAAGGTGATGGATTTGTTTGGATCAAAAGAAAACACTATTTTAAACCTGATTTAAATAGCCAATTTTTTAATAACTATTTTAAGAAATAACTATGGAAAAGTTACTTTTTAACAACAATAACAACTTCTCTGTAAGATCTGCAGATAGTATTCTATCAGTATTTAATAGCAGCAGAAAAACTATATCCTTAATCAATCAGGATATGTCTGTAGAGGAGATATCTGATATTATCTCTGATAAATTAATATCAGTTGTTCAATCTCAATTTGATGCCACAGCTAAAAGAATAGCATCCGAAACATCTTTAGAAGAAGCTTAGTATTTTTTGCAAATAATCTATTTTACATCTTAGTCGATTTTACAGACTGATCTCGCTTGATTTCTTAATAACTTTAAGAAAATCACCTACCTCCTCCTCCCCAACTATACTTCAACGCCTCAACCTTACCAAAACCATAACTGCATCAAAAACTAATAAACCGTGGTGTCTATGATTGAGAGAAAATAAATGAAATCATATTCACTAATTTTACGTTAGTAAATCAAATCGTCTTCGTTGAAACAATACTTTACCATATTATTCACCCTATTTGTTATATGTGCAATAGCGACCTCTTTTGTAAATGAGGAAAAGGATGATATTTATGTTATCGATAGTAAATCTGACTTAGGAGAAAAGCTATTCTTCGATCCTATTCTATCCAAAGACAAATCTATATCATGTGCAAGTTGTCACAAACCAGAGTTTGCATTTGCTGATAACAAAGCTTTCTCATTGGGTGTAAGTGATAGTATTGGAGTAAGAAATGCACCTTCTATCATGAACATGCTAAGCAGGCCATATTTTTTTTATGATGGGAGAGCAGCAACACTTGAGGATCAGGTGATCACACCTATCGAAAGTCCGATAGAGATGAATCTTCCTTATGACATTGCAGTAGATAGAATTCAATCAAACGAGGATTATCAAATCTTATTCAATAAGGTATATCAATCAAATCCTGATTCTTTTAATATCGCTAATGCCCTCGCGGAATTCCAGCGCAGTCTCGAAAGCAGTGGCAGTGCCCCTCATGACCTATGGTTAAATGGGCAAGATACATCAGCCATGAGTGCTTCTCAACAGAGAGGTAGAGACATGTTTATCTCTGATGAGTTTAGATGTTTTGATTGCCATTTTGGGCCAGATTTTACAGGGGATGAATTTAGGAATATTGGATTATATGACGGAGAGACTTTAGTGGACAAAGGTCGATATGATATCACTAAAGACTCTATGGACATAGGTAAATTCAAAGTCCCTGGCTTAAGAAATGTGGGTCTTACCGCTCCTTATATGCATAACGGTATGATGGAAACTTTAGAAGAGGTTATGGATTACTATAGTAATCCTTATGACTTCGTAGATGCGCCGATTAATACAGATTCATTAATGGTGGAGCCCCTTAACTTGACCGATCAGCAGAAAGAAGATTTTGTTAATTTTCTACATTCTCTGACGGATAGGATTCTGCCTTATCAAGAACAATAAATCATAGCTTTCGACTTGTCGTATGTTGGCATTAATATAAAATATATGCCAAAGAAAAAATCGTAATAAATAACCATAATATCAAAGCAAATAGCAAAGGCTTTATGCCTATCGATTTTATGTTACTTATAGACAGCGTTGAACCAACTATAAACAAGGTCAATATCAATAATCGCTTAGATAAGAATACGATATTACTTGAGACTGTCTCAGGAATAATGTGATAACTATTAAGAGCTATTGCAACGATAAATAAAAATATGAAATAAGGAATTTTTAATTTTTCGCCTTTAGTCTTAAATATAAAAGTGTAGAATATAGATAATGGAATTATCCATAGCGTTCTCGAAAGTTTTACTGTTGTTGCTATTCTTAATGCCTCGTTACCATAATCTACCGCAGAACCGACAACAGAACTTGTATCATGTATCGCTACTGCACACCATAGGCCAAATTCATATTGTGATAAATCGAGCAGATGCCCAATTATCGGGAAGACAAATAGAGCAATAGAATTTAATAGAAAAACAATACCTAATGCTATACTTATCGTAGGACCTTTAGCCCTTATGACGGATGAGATAGCAGCAATAGCACTCCCGCCACATATCGATGTACCGGCAGTAATTAAATGCCCTAACTGTTTTTCCAATTTCATTACTCTGATCAGAATAAAACCAAGAATGACGGTAAGTAGAATGGTACAGACTGTCAGACTAAAGCCTTCCTTACTCGTTTCTAAAGTCTCTTTAAATAGCATACCAAATCCAAGACCTACAATTGAAGTCTTTAGCAAATAACTAATTGCTGTTTGACTGAATGATTTAAATGGATTTTGAAATATCAAAGAGAATATAATGCCGGCGACCAAAGCCGATGGACTATTTAAAACTCCTAAAAGAGCAGTAATTACCATAAGAAGATAAATTACTTTTGCTATTATACTCTTCATCTCATTGTTAAATATTGTTGCAATACTACAACTAATGTTTCAACATAGAAAAAAAAAGTATAGCCAAAGACAAGCAGTTTGTGTAAGACAAAATCTATAAAATGATCCATGCTATATCTCTACGACAAATGATAACTCTAATTAATACATTGTTTTAGTGTATTACGACTTATTTTATCTTTAATCTATCCGACATATTACATTAATTATACTGACCTTTGCGGATTAAACAAAACTCAAAAAATCCGCAAATAACTGAATGTTTCTTACAACTACAATATCTCAGTATCTTAATAACGAAGTTAGCTTTAAGAAATTTAAGCAGGCTAAGTATTTAAGCGCAGACATAGAAGAACTTAAATTGCTCAATGACTCAGATCAGCGACTGATAAAGTGCTATATCGCTGACGAGGAGACCGTTATTGGTTATGACCCTACTAATGCCTTATCTAATCTTAGCTGCAGTTGCGATAGCACTGACCCTGATGACTGTGTGCATATCGTCGCTACCTTATACCTATTGCTTAATACTTCTGACAAAAAGATTAAGGAAAACAATTTTGAATTTGAGAAAATAGAGAAACCAATACTCACTATCCCAAGAGATGCCATTAACGAATACAGGCAACTACCTCGTATAAGTAGCGACGTCAATAGCTCGGTATGGGATGCATTATACTCTAAGACAAATAGTCAGATATTTACGAAATATGAAATCAGTTCTATACAACTTAAGAAGTCTTCTGAATTCGAAATTAAGTTAAGTGTCCCGAGGTGGGGAGATTATGGAGATAAAGTAGAAGAAAATCTTATTGTAAATATAAAACAAGAAGACGAGCACTATCATATCAAGTGCAATACGTGCACAGATACAAGTGCATTACTATGTAAGCACCAGCTTGCTGCCCTTAAGGACAATAGCGTACATAGAATTCTGGCCAAGAACAAAAAATTAGATTACAAGGTCGTCTCTCAGCATTTTATGGAGAAACTTAATATGAGTCAGAAGCTATTTGACCTAGCTTATGCATTAGAACTTAAAGGTGCTAATTACTATGCTATCGAGGCAGAAGAGGCCATGCTAAGCTCTGAGGATATTCTATCAGCACAGCAGCAAGTAAGTCATAATCTTATCAGCAAAAGAAACCTTCATCAACTTCTCGAAGAAAAAAGTAAAATCGATAGTGAAAGTTGGGCCAATGCATATCTATGGTCTCACAACAATGAAGAACAGACTCCCGGATTACAAATCTTAAAAGGAAAGTCAGTAAAATCAAAAAACAAACTCGGTTCTAAAATAACTATCGAAGAAAGACCACAATATTTTTCTTCCGAACAATTAGAATGGTATAAATCAGTAATAGAAGAATATAATAGGTCGAGTAGATTCTCTCAGAATGACTTACAAGTACTACTCACTTTATTGCATAATAACATAGATCAGCTGCAGCGTGATATACATTATATCACTCATCAGAATGTCAATAATAATATCACACCAAAGAAAGCAGATCTCAATCAGATATTTTTTCAGAATGAAAAAATATCTATGTCTATCCTTGTCACAGAAGACGACGGCTACTATCTCTTAACTACAAAGGTATACATAGATAGTAAAGAAATAAAAACATCAGAGAGGTGGACCATGTGGTCACTATTCGCTTTTGACGAAGACAGTCAAGCCTACTTTTATGACTCTATCCAAGTTCACTCGCTACTATCTTTTTGGACAGAGAAGCCAATTATAATAAAGCAACAAGATCGTGTACACTTGCTTAATCTGTTTTCTAAAATAAAGCATCTTGTATCGGTAGAATATCCTGATAGCTTCATGGAACCTACTAGAGAACTGAGCGGTGGCGATAAGCAAATTTATATGAGTGAAGCGGGAGACTATATTGTCTTTACTCCCAAGCTAAGCTATGACGGACAGGTCTACGACACACTCACTTCTGAAGAATATATTATTCAGAAAATTGATGACGAAGATCAGTTAGTAGGTATTAATAGAAAAGAGAAAGAAGATTTTGTGAGTTTTCTGACAGGTGTCAATATACATTTTAGCGAAAGCTATAATGATACAGGTCAGTTTTATATTTCTGCGTCAGACTTTGTAAGAGACGCATGGTTTCTTAGCTTTTATGAATTATGTCAGGAGAACGGGATTGAAATTTTTGGGCAAGAAAATCTTAATAATTTCAAATTTAATTCTAACAAAGCAAAGGTCTCTACAAGTATAGCTTCAGGCATTGATTGGTTTGAGGTAGATGTAGACTTAAGCTTCGGAGATGAGAAAGTAGAATACAAGACATGGATACAAGCTATCAAAAACGACGAAAAATTTGTCAAGTTAGGCGATGGTACGATGGGACTACTCCCTGACGAATGGTTCGAAAAAATAAAAAATCTATATCAGATAAGTGATAATGAAAAAGATGGCCTTAAGATTAATCACTTTAAGTACAATGTCGTAGAAGAGTTATTTGCAGAAGTATCAGAAGACGAAAGTTATGAGGAATTAAGGTCAAAATTTGCTCGAATTAAAGAAGCGAATTTTGAAGAGAAATTTGTTCTACCACAATCTGTAAAAGCTCCACTAAGACCTTATCAAATCGAAGGGTACCAGTGGCTCTGCACATTAGATCAGATCGGGTTTGGCGGTTGCTTAGCAGATGATATGGGTCTCGGTAAGACGATACAAGTCATATCACTACTCGCTTATCAGCAAGAATTAGCTAATGGTGTCTCACTTGTAATAGTGCCAAGAAGTCTACTTTTTAACTGGATAGCAGAAGTCGAAAAATTCTGTCCAGACTTAAAGTATTTCTTACATCACGGACCTAAGCGTGGAAGTAAAGTAAATGATATAGATAGTTACGATATTATTCTAACGACATACGATACAGCGACGTCTGATATCAGATATCTTCAGGAAATAACTTTCAACTATATCATTCTGGACGAATCACAAGCGATCAAGAATCCAAATTCTAAGAGATACAAAGCTATGCGTGTACTCAAGTCACGTAATAAAATTGTAATGACAGGTACACCGATCGAGAACAACACCTTTGATCTGTATGCCCAATTTAGTTTTATTAATCCCGGAATATTCGGAGGGCAGTCACATTTTAAAGATAGATTCTCTACTCCCATAGATAAAGAAGGCGATCTGGAAGCTGCTAAGCAATTAAAGAAAATCATACATCCATTCTTACTTCGCAGAACTAAAGAACTCGTAGCAAGTGATCTGCCAGAAAGAAGTGAGACTGTCATCTACTGTGACATGGGTCCAGAGCAAAAGAAAATGTATGAAGAGCTCAAAAACAAAATAGCAAACGACATCAAAGTAAGTGTCAATGACAAAGGCCTCGCTAAATCAAAATTCAAAATACTTGAAGGACTATTAAGGCTGCGTCAGATATGCAACTCACCACTTCTACTAAATAAGACATTAAGTCCAGCGCAGTCTAAATCTGTAAAAATAGAAACGCTTGTAAGCATCTTAGATAGCGACTTAGGTCACCATAATGCCTTGGTCTTCTCACAGTTCACGAGTATGCTGGCACTTATTAGAAAAGAGTTAGATGATAGAAATATTCCTTACGCATATCTTGATGGGCAGACTAAAGACAGAAAAGCAGCAGTAGAAAAATTTCAAGATAATGATGATATACAGATATTCTTACTATCCCTAAAAGCTGGAAATACCGGCCTTAATCTTGTCAAAGCAGATTATGTCTACATCGTAGATCCATGGTGGAATCCTGCCGTAGAAGCACAAGCCATCGATCGTACACACCGTATAGGTCAGGATAAGAATATATTCGCCTATAAGATGATATGCAAAGGCACTATAGAAGAAAAAATCGTAGAACTACAAGTCAAGAAGAAGAAAATTGCCAAAGACATTATTGCAAGTGACGAGAATATATTTAAGTCACTGGATAAGAAAGATCTTCTGGGATTGTTTGAGTAATGTTACCTTCTTCTACCACCAGAATATGTCATCGCCTCTCCCTTACCAAATCCATAACTGAATCCTAAAGTAATAAAGCGACCTCTCTGTGATTGAGAAAATGTAAAAAAGTCTACATTATCGATAGTCGTCTTTCTTATCCTCGAAGCGAAGATATCACTGACACTAAAGTTAAATGAGCCTTTGCCTTTCATGATCTTATATCGGAATCCGAAGTCTGCATAAAGATTAGCAGCTCTGATACCCTGTATTGTCTGCTCTCGAGAATCATAACGTGTTGTCACCTCAGTATCTAATGCTTTAGACACCTTGTATTTAGCAGTAAGTTTTCCTGACCACTGGTCTGCAGAAAAATCAAATACCTGATCACTAAACATGCCATTTCTTACAAAGATATTATAGTTGGCATCACCATTAAGCGTAATGGCATTAGTCGGAGAGTATTTAAAATTTAATTCTAATCCTGTAGACTTATTAGTGCCTATATTCTGTGGAGTCCAAGTGGTCACACCGTCATCAAAAGTAGAAATACGTTCTACCTTATCAGTTGTATATCTATGATATATACTTGTATTAATAGAAGTCTGACCAAAAATAAATATACCACCTATCTCATAGCTATCTGTATATTCTGGAAGAAGATCAGGATTACCTACACGTATATTAAAATTGTTTCTGATATTAAAAAATGGGTTAAGATCCCATAGACGTGGTCTGAATATACGTCTCGAATATCCAGCCTGGACAGAGACTCCTTCAGATATCTTATATGATGAATGTAATGATGGGAATAGGCCTGTAAAGTTCTGACTATTTGTTTCGTTAGTATTAACGAGTAAAGTATTGAGATCCGTATTTTCTGCACGTATCCCTAATTTTAGACCCCATATACGTCCTTCGTAAGCACCAGTTGTATAGACTCCGATTACATCTTGGCTGTACTCAAATACATTAGTTAATCCTGGATCTGAGATGAAGACTCCGTTGTCAGATTCATTACTAACTTCAAAATCATTATTGACATCATTAATGAGATACTGTACGCCTGTCTCTAATGTCCATACCTCGTCAAATGGCTTCGTATAATCTAAGTTGAATGTGTACTTACTTTCATTGAAATTGGTAGCTGTTCTTTGATTACTTTGAGTATCATCTCCTAATGTATATGCATTAGTAAAAGAAGATGATTGATCTTTGCCAAAATAATTACCTAAGGCACTGAATAATAACTGATGATCTTTATCATCTTCGAATTCTCTTCGATATTGTAACTCATAACGTATCTTAGGATTAGTAGCTGATGTTACTTCATTTCTCATCCAGGCACTCTTCAATTCATCATTCTCTAATAATGAGAAATTAATATCAGACGGTTGGTCCTCTACTTCGTAAGTAAAAGTTCCAGAAAGCGTAAATACATTTAAAGGATCAATGTAATAATCAGAACCCAAAATAAAATTATAAAAACTCTCATTACGAAATTGCTCTCCTGTAGATACGATCTCTCTACCGCTAATTTTATCACGATTAGTATTCTCTACATCAGATGGTAACTTACGGTACCCTGCCCCAAGTTGTGTGAACAAATTAAACTTCTCAGTTCGATTATTCATACTAAATCCAATGCTATGATTGTCAGGTATTCCCGTATTAAGAGATACCGATCCATTGATGCCTCTCTTCTCGTTTTTCTTGAGTACAATATTTAGTATGCCCGCTGTACCTTCTGCTTCATACTTAGCTGAAGGATTAGTTATGACTTCTATTTTTTCTATCATATCAGCAGTAATTGTCCCTAAGGCATTACTCGACTCGTCAGAGAGTACTGATGGTTTTCCATTGATTAATATCTGAACTCCCGATGCCCCTCTTAGGGAGACTTCACCTTCGATATTAACATTGACAGAAGGTACATTATTAAGGACCTCAAGTGCACTGGCTCCAGTAGAACTGAGATCAGATCCTACATTAAAGACTCTCTTATCGAGTCTGAATTCTGTAGTAGACTTATCAGCTCTCACCACGACTTCCTCGAGGGTCTTAGCATCACCACCAAGCTCAATATCTCCCAAATCTGACTCGCCATTAATAAAGAAAATATCACTAATAGTTTTATCAGCGTATCCTATAAAACTGATTTCTATATATACATTTTCCTTATCTATATCTACATCAAATAAACCTCCATTATCTGTTGTTGTTCCTGATAGTACATCTCCACTTCCTACTTCCGCAACAACTACAGTCGCAAAATCAATGGGATCGTTAGTATCACTTTCTATTATTCTTCCAGATATAGAATACTGTGCAAGACAACTAAGACTTGTACAGAATAAGATAAAAGAAAAGATAGTCTTCATTGCACTTTGAAATTCATACATGACTACAAATATCTATCATATCTCAATTTATACCTAATCTAATATGTCAATGAAAAATTATAAGCTCCTTTAAATCATTTGAATAATTGTTCAATTGTTCATACATTTGCGTTATGAAAGTTTCTAATAGACAACTATCAAGTAAAAAATTACAAGCCGTAGCTAAGATATTTAAGACTATAGCACATCCCGTAAGATTAGAAGTTCTGGAAGTATTAGAGGCAGAAGAACCTTTAGATGTCAGCACTCTGTGCAGTCGTATCAGCATGGAATGTGAGATAAGTATGATGTCACATCATCTGGCTAAAATGAAAGATAATGGCATACTAATCTCAGAAAAAAAAGGCAAGCAAGTCTATTACAGCATCTCTGACAGACACATTTTAAACTTGTTTGATTGTATGGAGAATTGTGATCTACTATAACTTTCATAAATTATGTTAAAATAATTACATCACTTAGGTATGGAAATATTAGGATATGGAATGGCACTATTTGTGGGTATCTCACTGGGACTTGTAGGAGGTGGTGGATCCATTCTTGCGGTACCTATATTGGCTTATATTTTTGGTTTTGATGAGAAGGTAGCTACAGGGTATTCGCTATTTATCGTAGGTACGGCGTCAGTCTTTGGAGGATATAAGCAACATAAGAATAAGAACATAGATTGGAAAGCGGCAGTATCGTATGGTATACCTGCCATCATAGGTGTGTGGATTATCAGACATTATGTCGTTCCGATTTTACCTGATGAGCTTTTTACAATTGGAGCTTTTACACTTACACGGAGAATGGCCATGTTTGGTTTATTTTCTTTTCTGATGTTAGTGGCAGCGGGGTCTTTACTATTCTCGAAAGAAAAAACTGATAACGAAAAAATTTATACTAAAAAATCCTACCCGATTGTTTTTTTAGAAGGCTTTCTAATAGGTGCAGTGACAGGTTTTGTGGGAGCAGGAGGGGGCTTTCTTATTATCCCTGCCTTGATATTTTTAGGTGGACTTAAAATTAAGAAAGCTGTAGGAACATCACTAATCATAGTAGCCGTAAAATCACTCATGGGTTTTCTTTTAGGCGATGCTCTTAAGATGGAGATAGACTGGAATTTCTTATTGCCCTTTACAAGTATCGTCGTCGTAGGCATATTCTTAGGCATCTATGCAGGCAAGTATATCGAAGGTGCAAAACTTAAGAGAGGCTTCGGATATTTTATCATCCTTATGGCGATATGGATATTTATTAAAGAATTTATAATAAAATAATATAAGATGGTTATAGAACAGATATACACTGGATGCTTGGCGCAAGGTGCTTATTATATCCATAGTAATGGAGAAGCAGCTATTATCGATCCGTTAAGAGAAGTATCTCCATATATAGACAGAGCTACCAGAGATAATGTAGTGATTAAATATATCTTCGAGACACACTTTCATGCTGACTTCGTCAGTGGACATCTTACCTTATCAGAAAAAACTGGAGCTCCAATAATCTATGGACCAGAAGCGGACCCAAGCTTCAAAGCACATATCGCTACAGATGGTGAGATTTTTAAACTTGGAAATATAAGTATTAAAGTCCTCCATACTCCTGGACATACAATAGAATGCACGACTTACTTACTTATAGATGAAGAAGGTAAAGAGCATGCGATATTCACAGGAGACACATTATTCTTAGGTGATGTCGGTCGACCAGATCTGTCTCAGAAATCATCCTCTATGACTAAAGAAGATCTTGCTGGTATGGCATACGATAGTCTCAGGAATAAGATCATGCCCCTACCCGATGATGTCATCGTATACCCTGCTCATGGTGCTGGCTCATCTTGTGGTAAAAATATGATGAAAGAAACTGTAGACACCTTAGGCAATCAGAAGAGAGTCAATTATGCTCTCAGAGCTGATATGACTAAGGAAGAATTTATCAAGGAAGTTACCGATGGATTACTTCCGCCCCCCGCTTATTTTCCTGCTAATGTCAGATTAAATAGAGAAGGTTATGAGAGCATAGATAAAGTGTTATCGTCAGGACTAAAAGCATTGACTCCGCAGGAATTTGAAGTTATCGTAGAATCTGCTGATGCATTAATGTTAGATGTAAGAACTCCGGAACAATATGCTGACGGACATATACCACAAAGTATATTTATAGGACTCACAGGCAGCTTTGCGCCTTGGGTAGGAGAACTCATTGTAGACGTCTATAAGCCTATCGTTCTCATCGTAGAAAATGGGAGTGAAGAAGAGGCCATTACACGATTATCAAGAATAGGATTTGACAACGTCCTTGGATATCTATCAGGGGGTATAGAAGCTTGGAAAAATAATGGTAAAGAAATAGATACCGTAGACTCTATAGATGCTATGGCTCTAAAAGAAATTAAAAACAAATCGGACTCGCAGGTTTTCGATGTCAGAAAAGAATCTGAATATACTGCCGAGCATATGACCTCTGCCAAAAGTACGCCACTGAGTACGATAAATGATCACTTAGCAGAATTCCCTAAAGAAGATAATTTTTACATACATTGTAAAAGCGGCTACCGTTCTATGATCGCCGCTTCTATACTTAAGTCAAGAGGTTACCATAATCTTATCAATGTAAGTGACGGATTTGATGGTATAAAAGAAACGGGAATTCCGATAACAGATTTTAGTTGCCCATCTAATAAAAAGTAAGTTCATGAAGTTATTTAATAACATAATGTTAATTCCTATGCAACTCATTGAAGCACATCTCTTCATAAAATATAATCCCCATAGCTATGGCTATGCAAATGAAATTTTAAATCGACCTGCACTCCAAGCAGTCACATATCATTTTAACCTACGTTTTTAAATTACTTCAATGATAGAAACAATATCACAACCTTGGCCCTGGTATGTTGCAGGACCAATGATCGCATCCATCATGTTTCTCCTATTATATGTAGGAGGTAATTTTGGCGTGAGTAGTACTCTAAGAACTTTCTGCACCTTAGGGGGTGCTGGAAAGCGAACTGCATTTTTTGATTTTGATTATAAAAGTCAGATGTGGAATGTTGTCTTCGTACTGAGTGCAATCATCGGAGGCTACATCGCTACTCATTATCTAAATAGCTCGCAACCCTTAGATCTGAGTCAAGCCACTATAGATGATCTCAGTGCATTAAATATAGAATTCAATGGAGGATTTGCACCTACAGCATTCTTTACATGGGATAGCTTATTGACACTTAAAGGATTCTTAGTATTAGTAGTCGGAGGATTCTTAGTAGGCTTTGGTACACGATGGGCAGGAGGCTGCACATCAGGACATGCTATCAGCGGATTATCTAACCTGCAACTGCCGTCACTAATTGCCGTCATAGGATTTTTTATTGGCGGATTGGCTATGACATTTTTAATTTTTCCATTCATCTTTTAATTAAGTTTTTCCCCCAAGGGAACATGTTTCCTTGGAATCAGAATCATAAATTCTAATCTAATGAAATACATAAAATACTGCATCTTAGGAATCGTTTTCGGTATTATCATGACTAAGTCAGAAGTGATATCATGGTATAGGATACAAGAGATGTTCCGATTCCAATCCTTCCATATGTATGGCGTTATAGGGTCTTGCGTCGCTACTGGAATCATCATCATACAACTAATAAAACGTCTAAAAATAAAAACCATAAGTGGCGACCAAATAGAACTCAAGGACAAAAACTCTGGTGTAACAAGATACCTATTTGGAGGTATCTTATTTGGATTAGGATGGGCACTGAGTGGCGCATGTCCTGGACCAATGTTTACTTTAATCGGTAATGGGTATACTGTATTTATTGTTGTTATCTTAAGTGCTGCAGCTGGGACTTATGCGTATGGATTATTGAGAGATAAGTTACCGCATTAATTATTAAATAATTCAAGGGAACATGTTCTCTTGGGAGGCAACTATTGTCAACAGGGTCTTCAAGAATAAAGGCTTCTGCTATCAAATCTCACTATAATCCAGCAATTTATGACTTGCTTAAAAGTAAATAATAATATACCTTTGAGGATATGAAATGTTCTGAATTCCTCAGACTTCTCAAAAGGGACGGTTGGTACATCATAAGCCAAAAGGGTTCTCATGTTAAGATGAAACATTCATTGAAGAAGGGGATTATTATATTTCCTAATCATGGAAGCCAAGAATTAAGTAAAGGCTTAGAATCCAGACTTCGTAAAGATGCTAAACTGAAAAAGAAATGAGAAAATCGAAATTCAAATTTATAATAGAAAGAAGTAAAACTGGTTATGCCGCCTACGAAAAATCAGAGCCGATATTTACAACAGGAAAAACAATGCTTGAACTTCAAAAAAATGCATTAGAGGCTATAAATCTATTTTTTGAAGATGATAAAACTAAGATTAATCTAAGTCACTTAGAATTTGAAATTGACTTCAAACAATTCTTTGAATATTACAAAATCATAAACTCGAAGCACCTCGCTGCAAGAATAGGAATGAATGAATCCCTATTATCTCAGTACGTCACTGGCAAAAAGAAACCATCCAAAAAACAAGTCAATAGAATAGTAGACGGACTACATGAGATTGGAAAAGAATTATTAGAACTAACACTTGTTTAATCTTAAAGAGATTCCAAGGAGTCACGTTCTGTTAGGAGACAGATCCATTAAAAAAAGAGCCACATACTACATCAGTAGCATATGGCTCTTATAATTTATAAATGGAATAAAATTCTATTCCTTTACAATACTTTCTTTTCGTAATAGTGCTCCTTGCTTATCAATAACAATAATATAATATTGTCCAGAACTTAAGTCACTTATATGTATGACCGACTCCTCCTCATGAGAAGATTGTCTCATAACTTCTTGCCCAAGACTATTAGCTATAAGTACTGTGATCTCAGCAGGAGATTCTTGTCTTATCGTAATGTAATCCTCTGCTGGATTAGGATATATCTGGATAGATAGATCCTGCTGTATGTCTTCTGTATCACTCAGTAGAGCAAGGTCACCATCCTCATCGAACTTAATAATCCATGCTTGTACACGCGTATCGATACCATCATTTGGATCTTGATCACCTCTATAGCCACCAGCGAAATAAAAACCATCAGAGCTGGCTATGACATCACCGAATGCAAAAGTAGTTCTTGGGTGATCATCTTCGATATCATGACTCCACAACAGATCCCCATCACTACTATACTTCATGTATGTAGCACCAAATACATTTCTATCGGGTTCTTTAGGCTTATTACCCACGATGATATATCCATCCTTATCGTGTGATTCTACTATAGCAGATGCTCTGTCAGCTGTCAATTCATATTCTGCATCATCCATGATACTTTCCCAGATAATATCTCCTGTAGCTATATCTATCTTATTAATAGTAGGTATCATAAATCGCTGTCCAGTCTGATTAAATAATTCTCTATTTAATCTCAAGAAGGTAATGACAAGATAGCCTTCGTGATCTATGATGCTATGCTGCCATCTGATACTAGGCTCAATATCAAAAGGAAAAAACCTTTCTTTAATTATCTCAAGATTCTTATCTATTTCTATAATGAAATATCCTAACTCATCTTTTGTCCTATCCCCGCTTACATCTGGAACTTCATAACATCCGAATAAAGTTAGAACATCTCCGCTGACATGAGTATCATTTACAAAATACTCATACCCTGGCTTTGTTAGATTATGAAATGTATGTTCACGTCTTTGTAACAAATCTATATTTACAAAAGCTAAACGTCTTTCATTATCAATAATAAATACAATAAGCTCATTTTCCTGAAAAAGAGTTGGTTCTATTGTCGTATAACCAATACTGGGATCATTGGAGTTATAACATTCTACAAGTTCAGCGCTTGCCAGTGATTCATCAAATTCTAATACACAATCATCGTCTGCACCTTCTGCGTAAGGCAGTATTAATCGACCATCATAAGACAAAATACGCGAAAAATTAGGTGTCCCTAATTCATCATCAAGTACTGGATTATCATAAAGTATATGATTAATCAGATTTCCACTAAGATCAATATTACTCATATGAATATTATTCTCAAAAAATGGATTGAGCGTATCTAAAGCAACTCCAGAAAAATATACTTTCTCATTATACTCTATTAACCTATTAGCATTTACTTGAAAATAATGTGTGTAGAGTTTATTGAAAGTGTCCTGTGATATGATCACAGAACACTGACATAGCATTATTAAGATTGTTAAAGTTGTTTTCATGTCTTACTATTTTTATGCCACACCCAATTGGTTCTACTAAATAATATTAATAGATATTTGCTTACCTAATCCAACTTCAAATAATTTATAAAGCGTAGAATGTATATATTATAATCTTGAAGATGCTTTGCCTCTGTAATCCATATGGCTTTCATATTCATTTATTTTAGTGGTTGAATTTTATTTGGTCTTTCACCATTTTAGCTTAACACCATCTATAATTTAATTTTCTATATTGATAACTCATAAATAATGTCAGCTTCTTGTTTCCATTTTGAAGTATTGCTCTGGAGTCATAACACTAATTTCACTCTTTCTATAATCTTTTGTATTTCTTGTTAATATCAAATCAATATTTCCATATGATTCGCAAGCATAGTTTTGCATTGCGTCTTCAAAATCTTTGAATTTAGAATTCATTGCTTTTAGGACAACTTGTTTATCTATCAAAAGAACATTTGTCAAAGTCATTAATTGATTTAATTTTTTCATTACTCTATCATGTGTGGATATTTTACGTAACAGATAATAGACATTACTGATTATGACAGCCGTTAAATGACCATTCAGTTGCTTCAATTCAATTTGAGATAGAACGTAAGATGTATAATTAGAATGTGGCTCTCTATCTAGGAAGAAATATAATATTACATCAGAGTCTAATAAACATTCTTCATTTTTTTAGATATTTTTCTGATAATGCTTTTGTAAGCTCCTCTTTATAATCAAAATCCTCTGGTGCTTTAAATGATCCTTTAAGGGACTTTACTAATGGAGTAATTTCAATCTCTTCATTAGTTTCATCGTCGGTAATATCTTTGAGATAATTTTCTATTATATCTGACAAGCTCCGCTCTTTAGATTTAGCGTATTTCTTTGCCTTCTGAATGACGGATTTTTCAATAGTCAGTGTTAATTTAGTAATCATTACACTTCTTTATTTGTTTTATTTTATACGTATAAATATAGCCCTATTATTCTTGTAGTGCAATTTTGATTTGTTGTATTAATGTTGTTTGTTTACTGGAAATTAACGGATAATGATACCCAGCGTCTCTCGACGAAGGAGAGATATGCTGTGGTCATCTATTGTTAGTCGCTTTTTTCTTCTTTGATTGAAATTATATAGTTTAACAATGGTCTTCTTGTTTCTTCGTCTTTGCTAAGCCTAATTAATCCATTACCGAAGCTCCAATCAAAAGTAATCAACTCTTCTCCGTAAACGAATTCTTTCTTTTTAGATTCAAGTTCTGTCATATTGTCGTAACCAAAATATTCTACTAATGTGTCGATTAGAACTTCTGATTCTGTGTAATATATAAATGAAGAAAAGTTTTTAAATACTTTTTTGAAAGTAAGTACGATTCCATCTTGCTCTGGATAGTTCCGATAAACCATATAGTTGAAAAAGTTGAAATAATATTTTGGTAGTTTATATGCAACAGTATCAATTTTATCTTCTTCTTCAGAAGGATAATATTCAACTACAGCTTCTGGTTTGCAGAAACTTATTGCTTCACTTAAGAAGTTATCTTTTTCTTTGATATCATCTATAACTGATGATAATTCGTAAATCAAGTCTTTCGGTTCTAAGATTTTAGTTGGGACATTGAATTCATTGTAAAGGACTCTTGATTTGATTCTTAACTTCTTATCCATAGCTACAAAATAATCACAGTATGCAGCATAGAAAGAATGTTCTCCATCTGCTTGTATGTTCTGCATATTATCTGTTGGTTTAGGTAATTTATCAATTTTGTATCCAATCATATCAAGAAGTAAATATGCTGTTGTGTAGTACTCATATTTACTTATTGGTTCTTTTCTTGTTTTGAATGATGATTCTACATATTCAAGGTAGGTCATTCCTGTTCCCATTTTATGTAAGAATTCATCAATATTTCCAATTACTTTATCATAACTCCAATTACCTGAATTGGATTCTAATTTAAGTCCCTGAGCAGCGATTGATTTCCTAAATTCTTTGTAGTAATCTCCATCTTGTAATAGCTTTTGAGACATAGGTCCGATATCTTTCATTAAATCCCACATAGATGAATTAGGTTTCAGATTTGGAAAGAGTTTAGTTAAAATATCTCTATTCTCATCTGTAATTTCAATTCCTGTTGGTTGCAATTGAAATAAGGTTTTCATTAGACCAGATAATTTACCTAACCCAAGGTCGTCAAGCGAATCATCCATTTCGCCAAATAATTTCTCCATATCCAATAAACTGGAAATGTCTTCCTTATTTTTTTCTCCTTTAAAATATTCTTTAGGTGTTCCGAACAAAGCCTCTATTCCTTCTTTACCCCATCTTATTAAATGTTTACTTGATAAATAGTTAAGTGTTTCAAGATCAATATTGAAATATTCGTTGTCAGGAGAATAGCTCTTCATTAAATCAGTAAAGTGAGCAGGTGAATACGGGAACTGCAAATATTTTTTGTGCTTATCAATGAAATCTTTAAGCTCTTTGAATTCAGGTTTCTTTAAGCTACTAATCACATTCCAGTCAAGGTATATCCTAATCATAATAGAAATTTAAATCCCGAGAGGGTGGGCTTTC
>Ga0209185_1001381_pt1 | contig 21409 bp, 17 predicted proteins | sample SidtaG_2_FD_187425 | JGI IMG/M metagenome (GOLD analysis project Ga0209185, IMG submission 187425) | Marine algal microbial communities from Sidmouth, United Kingdom - Sidmouth_Asex2 metaG (SPAdes) (version 2) | ecosystem: Host-associated > Algae > Red algae > Unclassified | place: Sidmouth... | reverse complement strand
GTGATTGTTCGTTTTTCTGCCTCGCGATTGTTCGTCCCTTGCGTAAGGGATAGTAGGTGTTGTTTGAACGTAACGTAGCGATAGCGGAGTGGAGAGAGTGCCGGATAGCCCGACCCCCGACTGATAGGGAGGGGGATACGCCCAAATTTTCATTCACTTCATTGGATTTGTCAAAGAACCATATTTTTTTACTCAAACATCTTTTATTATGAAAATGAAGTATTTAAATTTATTATTTGCACTTGTGGCGAGTGTTCTGTTATTGAGCAGTTGCGGGGCTACTCGTCAGGCAAATCAACTCCTCAAACATAATCAAATTTTGACTTTAATGGCGGGTAATACTACTGCTACGCCGGAAGAAAAAATGGACGTATTGATGATGAGCATGACGGACATGATGCACGAGGGTATGCGTATTGTAAATCCCAAAAAAGGGGTGAATTATGTGACCAAATTTGGTAGCCAAAATACGAAGGCGATAGACCAGATATTGAATGAAGTAAGTGTGTGGCAAAAAAATATGGGACCGGTAGAACGTATCGCACTTGGCACACGTATGGTGCAAAAACCGTATGCGAAAGATGCGCTGGATTTGATACCCAAATTTGTACGAAAATACAAGCAGGTGGCTTTCGTAACGCGCACGTCAAAGAAGCTAAAATCAAACCTTATCGGACTGGGAACGAGTAAGTTGGGCTTAGGCGATATTTTAAGATAGTTTGGTTTATAGGGTTTATACGGTTTATTGGGTGCATTCAGCTTAGGGAAGACGAAAAAAATAATCTACCCGTCTGAATTGTTCTTTTTCTTCCTCTTCCCTTAGTATCAGGAATTAAAAATGTAGATTCTTCGCGTCGTTATTTTTTCTTTAGACGAGCTAAATTTGACGCGAATACTCACTGTATTTAAGGAGAATTTGGTAAAGTATAAAGGAACAAGTTAAGATGTAGTGTTTATTGTTTTTTCATCCCTTATAAACACTGTAAACTGCATGAACTTTGTAAACTCAATAAATTCACCTATACTTCAACGGTTTCGATATGGGCGGAAAGTCCTCTGTCGATGAGTGCATCTTTCATGGGACGTAGTACATTCATGGTGGCGGTTTTGACGGTAGCTTTGCCTTTTAAATGAATAATCATAGCAAGTTGTTCGGCTTGTTGCTCACCGTGTTTGCAGACCTTAATAAAGGACTCAATGACCCATTCAAAGGTGTTGTAATCATCGTTGAACACAATAAGATGGGCGACCTCCCCGCTATTGATAAGGTCTTCTATGAGTATATCCTCTTCAATTAATATGTCTGGATTGGGCATGATACTTAGTGATTATTTTATTGTTTTATTGCTTGATTGTTGAATTGTTGTTACGTTTTTTGCGAAGCAAAAAAACGCACTTTAATCTTGAACAATCAAGCAATAAAACAATCGTAGTGGCTTTGCCACCTTGGAAATTAAGAAACAAACAAATGTTCTTAAGTGAAAGAAAATAAATAACTTGCCCCATTATGCTTGTTCTTTTCCCTTCTAAAAAACACAAAAAATAGTTCCGTAGCTATGGCTATGCAACGATTTTTTGAATTCTTTAGAAGAAAAAGTTACGGCGCATTATGGAACAATTTATTTAATTTCTTTCACTAACTGTTAAACTAATTCAAAGCTTGTAAAGTTTCCTTTACGGCTGCAAAGTCGGGTAATTCTCCCGCATTGTCAAGTACTTCGGCATATTGGATGACACCTTCCTTATCAATGACAAATGCCGAACGTTTTGCTACGCCCTTCATTCCCAATACAAAATCGTCGTATTGCGCGCCATACGCTGCACATACCGTGCGGTTAAAATCTGCCAATAAAGGGAAATTTAAGTTTTGCTCAGCTTTAAATTTTTCGAGTGTGAACAGTGAATCTACCGAAATAGCAAGTATCTCCGCATCCAAACTCTGATAGCTTGCAATGTCATCTCTCATCGCGCAAAGCTCAGTCGTACACACGCCTGTAAACGCGAGAGGAAAGAATAATAAAACCGTATTTTTACCTTTATGATCACCCAGAGATACTTCTCCTTTGTCAGAATTGAATAGGGTGAAATCGGGGGCTTTGTCTCCTTTTTGAAGTGCCATTTTAGCAAGTTTAAGTTGAAGAATCAGCCTAAATTTAAATGAGTGCGTCACAAATCGGTGGTAACACATTTCAATGACAAAATGCGTAGCATCGACACCGTTTGTATGCGCTAACGGTGTCGGTACTACGTACCTTAATCGATTGTTCTTTAAACCTTGCTACAAACGGTGTCGGTACTACCGTACCTTTTATAATACCACTGGTTTGTGACACACTCAATTTAAATGCGCTTTTGGCGCAAGACAGATTCTAATTTTGATTGTATTTTAATACGTCAAAGATACGCAAAATCCTTTGGATTCGGGTGTAATTTTTCGATTAATTTCTACATTAAATATTACTTATTAATATAAGTAAATTGGGTTAAAATATTTGCTTTCTTGAAAAAAGTGTGTATATTAGGGGCATAAAAAGTAACAAAGGAAGTAGGGTTCAATTTGAGTTTGAGAAATTAGAATCTGGCACTTGTTTTTTTGAATTTATATACAAAATTTTCTGTCCAAGCAATGATAAAAAAAACACATAAAAAGGGGTCGCCTATATTTGAGAAGTTCAAGAAATTGGACAGGGAACAACCTTTTGATATTGTGAGTTTTTTCAAACACTATGAAGTATCTTTTCAGGAATTGGACTTCAATGAGCAAAATCATCTGCTGTCGGCTTATGGCGATGCCTTGTTCAAACTTGGTCGGCATAGACCTTATTTAAAGGTAGCTGACTGTCTAATAGAATTGTCTATTCTTCAAAATATTCGCTTTGTTCAAGGCGAAGATATTTATCGTAAATCACTGTATCAGAAAGGTTTAGCGTATTTTTATTTGCATGATTACCGAGCGGCTTCGCATATCGCGCGTGAGTTGATAAAACTATCGCCGGAGCATCGCTCATACCGCAACCTACTGCGCCGATGTATGGTACGCGAGCGTCCGGCTTATGTAAAACAACTGATTGGGGCAGGAGCGAGTATTTATTTGTTTTGTGTACTATTGGTGCTGATTGAGTTTATATTTGTTGCACGATTTCATGCTGAATACCAACCTTACATAGAATATTTTCGCATAGTTGCCTTCGGAGTCGGGCTGCTGGCTTTGATTGGTGGGGAGTCGATTCATCACTGGAATATCCGACAAAAAATTAGTAAATACACTGAAGAAGCCAAATTGAGAAAAAACGAAAAGAAGAAGTATTGAAATTGTTGTGATTAGGGAAGAGGAAGAAAATAATCTACCGAAAAAGAGCAATTCAGACGGGTAGATTATTTTTTTTGTCTTCCCTTATTAAATTGTATGACTGTGAGGCATTTCGCTCCGCGAAAGTTTATAGTCCTCCTGAGAGTAGTTTTTGCGAAGCAAAAGTCCGTAACAACAACCATACAATCATACAATTAAAATATACGATGAGAAAATTACTTGTTTTACTTCCCCTCCTTATGGGCATTGCTTCCTGTACGCCCACCAATATTAGCAGATTTTCCGAACCTGATAAGCGCGGCTATATCGTCCAAGTTGGTGATAAAGTACCGGATATAAAAATGGATTTAATAGACGGTACAAAGACTTCGCTCCGCAAACTGCGTGGTAAAGTCGTGGTCTTGCAATTTACGGCAAGCTGGTGCGGTGTATGTCGGAAGGAGATGCCGCATATCGAAAAAGAAATCTGGCTGCCACACAAAGATAAAGACTTGGTTGTCATAGGAGTAGACCGCGACGAGCCACTCGAAAAAGTGCAGCAATTTATCGAAAAAATGGCGGTCACCTACCCCATAGCACTCGACCCAGGTGCAGAGATTTTTGCCCAATTTGCCGATAAAAAAAGCGGCGTTACACGGAATATTGTGATTGATAAAAAAGGAAAAATTGCCTTTCTAACTCGCCTTTTCGACCCCGTAGAATTTGAAGCAATGAAGGTGAAAATAGAAGAGTTGTTGTGAAGGAGTGTAGAGTGTGAAAGTGTAGAGTGTAGAGGAGACTGTTCAGTATTCTGCCTGACACACTTTACTGAACACTCTTTACTCTTCCACTCTTCACTCTAAAACAAAAAGGCTGTATCCGAAATTGAATACAGCCTAAACACAAACGAAATAAACCAACATTTTTATTGTTAATAGCGGCTCTTTTGCCGTTAGTTGATTTTGATAAAGTAGAGAATAGCCGAGTGATTTGCATGTGGGGAATGCGTTACACCCGGCTATCTCTAATCTTATTGGGGGCTTTTTAGGGCATTAATATCTTTCTGGAGGCTTCATGGTGCCAGAATTTTTCTGCGATTACGTTCCATATTGTTTTTCGGAGAAACATAGAATGGGGGAGCATACTGCTTGCGGTTACAGGGAATTGTTTGTTTTAATTTCCTCCGTTGCGGATAGACATATCGGTCGTTGCGATACTTATATTTCCGCCTCTTGTAACATGCTTTTTTGCATTAATTGGACTGTCACCAGCTGACTGTGCAGTTTTGGTCTTTCTTGTATCATTTATCACATCTGTTGTAACGATACCCATCCATTGCAAGAAGTTCCAAACACTCAAATTTGGTGTACTATCGAATGTTACCTTTTGTGTAGTCGGGGCTTGGAAGCGGTCTGACGTGCTTTGCTTTTGAGCATGGCTTTGAGTAGCTGTCAGAAAGCATAACACACAGATTAATAATAAAGCCTTTAAAGTCTGTTGTAAATTTTTTGTTTTTCTCATAATCTCAAATTTTAAAAAGAGTGAATGTAAAAGGATTGATAATGATGTCCTCATAATGCTTTTGTTTAATCGGGGTAATTAAAATAGTGCGATTTTAGTTTTTTTTAGTATTCTATTTCTTTCTTAATGCAAATTACGATATAATAATTCAGTATTTATGTTGAGGTTTTTTGACGCTTGTCGAGTATTTTTTAGTGTTTTTCATTCATATTAAAATTTATTTTTATTATAAATTACTAATTGTCAATGTGCTAAAAAAGCAACACACTAATTCATTATTAATATTTGTGTGTTGTTTTTGCTATGATTTTCGTAATTATTTGAGGTGTTTTTTGTAAAAATCATAGTCGTTGTGGTCGTGATTTTCTCACTGAGTAGTTAAATTGAATCGAAAACTAAGCGGTCTATTTTCTGTATAGAAGTTCAAATTAAGCAGTATATTTAAAAAGAGTGAATATAAAAGGATTAATAATGACGTCCTCATAATGCTTTTGTTTAATCGGGGTAATTAAAATAGTGCGATTTTAGTTTTTTTTAGTATTCTATTTCTTTCTTAATGCAAATTACGATATAATAATTCAGTATTTATGTTGAGGTTTTTTGACGCTTGTCGAGTATTTTTTAGTGTTTTTCATTCATATTAAAATTTATTTTTATTATAAATTACTAGTTGTCAATGTGCTAAAAAAGCAACACACTAATTCATTATTAACATTTGTGTGTTGTTTTTGCTATGATTTTCGTAATTATTTGAGGTGTTTTTTGTAAAAATCATAGTCGTTGTGGTTGTGATTTTCTCACTGAGTAGTTAAATTGAATCGAAAACTAAGCGGTCTATTTTCTGTATAGAAGTTCAAATTAAGCAGTATAATCGAGAAAAAAAAGATGAATAAAAGTCTGCTTTGTCGGGTTTTTAAATTTAACATTAAAATTATTTATTTACCTAAGTTATTAACAATTAAGTGACAAGCCATTAAAAAAATGTTAAAAAAAAGCTATTTGTCAGGTGTTTGTTTGTATAAAATTCTTATTTTTACCTGTATTTAACACAAATAAGCACTCATGAATACAAAAAAAACTATTAATGATAGTAGACTAATCGCCTTGTTGAAGGCACTTAGCAACAGAGAAATGAAAGCCTTGTCAGAGTTTGTCGCGTCGCCATTTTTCAATAAAAAAGAGAAGGTGAGGGACTTGCTTAGTTATCTAAAAAAGCGGCATCCTGATTTTCCGAGCCTCTATCGTACACAGCTTTACCAACATGTTTTCTCTGAAAATAATATAATAAGTGGCGCAGAATTGGACGGTAAACAAGACCAACAATTGCGCTATGCGATGTCTGATTTGGCAAAATTGGTGGAGAAGTACCTGCTTTACGAAAAACAAGCTGAAAATACAGTACGCGAAAAATATCAATTGGCAGAGGTTTTTTTATCGCGTAACTTGGGAAAGTATGTGCCGGAATTGCTCAGGATTGCCGAGAAAAAGCAAGCTGAACGTCCCGAAGGCGAGCCTACATATATGCACGATAAGTACTTGCTTTCGGAAACCCGATTGCGGTATCAACTCACCATAGACCATATAAAAAATGTGGGTATGCAAATGGCTATCGACAATTTTCAACATCATGCACTCGTAGGGCAATTGCGCTTGTATGTCGCAGCTATCTCGCGCGAACATAGTATGCCTGGCACGTATAATTACCCTATGTCCAGGGAGCTTTTGGAGCATCTTGCTACGAACGATTACACGCACGTACCCATTGTGGATGCTTATTATCGGATTTTTATGCTCTTTCGTGGTGAGGATGTAGATACACATTACACACGCTTACGGCGTATATTGATGGAGCAAAATAGTTATTTTTCGCACTCCGAATTACGGTATTTATACACTTTTTTGCTCAATTTTTGTAATCTCCATATCAATCGTGGAAATTTGGAATATAATAAAGAGAAGTTTTTGGTCTACGAGCGTACGCTTTCCGAAAATATTTGGCAAGGTGGCAAGTACATTTCACAAGACCATTTCATACTCGCTGTGCGTGCTGCACTTGAAATCAAGAATGTTTCTGCCGCAAAATATATTATTGAGACTTATAATAAAGACCTACCGCCACCAAAAAAACGACCCGATAGACCTACTATCGAATATCCTATTACTCATTTGGCATATACCTTTCTATTTGTAGCAGAAGAAAAATACGAAGAAGCCGAAGTTTATTTGATAAAGATGGGCGGTCCGCCCGAAGGGTTTTACTACGGTATTTATTTCCGCCTACTTTGCACCCAGATTTATTATGAGCTTAGTATCAGTCCACAAAAACATTATCGTAAACTCCTAAAAGCTGACATCGAAAATCTTCAGTCTTATTTGCGATATGCACCCATGTCTGCCCGAAATAAAGAACTGTATACCAATTATTTAAAAATCATAAAACGTATTTATAATATGCGTTTTAATAAAATAAACCCGCCTTCGCAAAAAGTCTTGGAAAAGATAAAATATGACATCGAAGACCCCAATTTATTGCTCGTAGCACGAGAGTGGCTACTCAAAAAAATAAATGAATTGATAGAGTATTGGAACAAAAAACGATAGTTAATTTAATGATTAGGAACAGGGTTTTAATAAATGCAGATTTTGACTTTTTCTTTTTCCCTTTTTCTGCGTTATGAAAATCCTTGCGTAGCTTGGCTATGTGCGGTTTTCATACCTCGAAAATTAAAAAAATTAACCATTAATCATTAAATCAACGTGTTTGAAATCTTCGGTAAATCCTAAGATAAAACCGCCGCCGCCTGCACCGCATAGTTTGAGCGTATAGTTGCGCGATGTCAAACCATCCATCCATATCTGTCGATATTTTTCCGGTATCATTTCTTGGAAATGTTCGTATTGGAAATCGGATAATTTTCGGAGGTTTTCGGAAAATGTTTTTTTGTTTTTCTGTAAAAAACCATCAATACACTCATCCGTATAAACGGCGAGTTCGGTACTTATTTTACGTTCAAATTCAGGGTTTTTGCATTTCTCTAAAAATAAATTGACGAGTGGTTCTGTGCTACGACTGATATGTGTATTGAGTAAAAATATGCCGCCTTTTCCTTCATTTAAATGTGGCGTGGCGACCGTTTGAAGCCCATTTTTACTCATTATTACGGTTTTATTGAGATAACAAATCAAAGGGTCGGCACCAGAACTCGCGCCATGAAAATAACTTTCCAACTGAGCAAAAATCGCTTTTAACTGCGCCAATTCATCTGCATTTTCGCCTTTCATTTTATCCAAACCATAACGGTCATACACAGCAGCACACACACTCCCCGAACTTCCCAAACCATAACCCGTAGGAATATCAGAATCCAACCACAAACCTCGCACTAAATCTTCTGCAAATGCGTCCATATTCAACCGACACAATAAATCTTCGCGCCCCATCAGATACGCTTGAAACGCCGCAAGTGCTTGATTCGATTCTTGCTGTTTTTCGCCATGCTCAAATGACCAATTCGCACTATATTCCGCATAAGGCATAGCGAGTGCGCGTGAGCCTTTCACGACAGTATATTCACCAAATAAAAGTAATTTTGAATAATACATGGGAGAAAAGAGACGTGAGAAAAGAGACGTGAGAAATACGATAAGAGATGACTTTATGCCTGATAAGTTCATCTCACTTCTCTTTTCTCTTGTCTCCCGTCTTGTCTTTATTAAATCTGCGTCCGAATCCTGTGCCGAAATCCGTGTCATGTCCTTCCATGATGTCCATGCTATCCAGTGATGTGGTCGCTTCGACTTCCACTTCACGGCTGGCAAGAATGTTCGCAGGTATCTCTAAATCAAGGAGTTCGCAGGATTTGAAAAAGATGTCGGTATTATCTATCGTACCCGAAAATGTTTCCGCGCCCGGTCCGAAGGCATATAGTGGAACCATAGTAGCAGTATGGTAATCGTCTGTAAACTTGCCACTGACCTCGCCCTTTTTAAGACTGCCTTCGTTGATACTATAACCACCCGTTTCGTGGTCGGAGGTGACGATAACGAGGGTTTCGCCATCTGCTTCAGCAAAGTCAAGTGCCCTGCCTACGCTACGGTCAAAGTCGAGCATTTCATTAATAATAAATTTGGAATTGCGGCTGTGTCCTCCCCAGTCGATTTGTGCGCCTTCGATGACCAAAAAAAAGCCGTCTTTGTCTCTATCCAGTATTTGTGCGGCTTTGTAGGTAGCTTTCGGGAGAAAATCGCCGCGTTTGGTATACCCCTTTGGCTGCATATCAGCTATCAGGCAGACCATCTTTCGGGGAACTTTTGTACCCACTTCATCCACATTATCGACTACGGTGTAGCCTTTTTTTTCGAGTTCTTTGAGTAAGTTTCGTTTATCTTTGCGGTGTTCGGATTTGAAATAACGCTTGCCACCGCCCATCAAGACTTCTATTTTTTGGGTCATAAACTCGGCAGCAACTTCTCTATTGATACGGCTACGTTTTGGTTGGTGCGCATAAAATGAGGCAGGCGTGGCATGAGTAACCGACGAAGTAGTAACGATGCCCGTTGCCAGCCCTTTTTCTTCGGCTATTTGAACAATTGTTTTGAGTTTATTGCCCTTCGAATCCATGGCTATTGCGCCATTATAGGTCTTTTTTCCGGTTGCCATTGCGGTAGCACTTGCGGCACTGTCGGTGATGAGTTGATTCGAAAAGGTTTTCATCAAACCAACGACGGGAAGGCGTTCGAGATGGAGTTTATTCTTATTGGCAATTGTCGCTGCAGTGATGTGCGTAATGCCCATACCGTCACCTATCATCAGGATGATATTTTTCGGACGGGGGGGCGGTGCTGCGACTTTTTCTATTGTTATGGTATCTACTCTTGTAGTGATTTCTTTCTCTCCAACAGCTTCTTTATCAAATGATTGAGTAGCACTCACTATGTTTTTGGAAGTTGTTTTTTGGGTTTCATTCACATCGGTAGTGCCGACCTTGACTGCCATAAATGTCAGTGCAAAAGTAACAAAAGCCAAAGTTGTCAGTACCAGTCCGTATCCTTTATGCAGCATTTTTTGAATGAAGTGATTTCTTTAGTAAAAGGTAAAAATAGAAAAATGCTTGTGAAATATCAATTTATGGAGGAATTAATCCTGAGACATTTCGAGTAGGCGTTGAACTTCTTCCAAAGGCATTTCGAGCATTTCGGCGATTTGTTGAGGGGCAAAGCCGTATTCTTTCAACTTTAGGATATTACGTTGTGTAATCCGTTCAGTGACTTCTTCAGTAACCTGTTCGGTAACTTTCTGCTCAGTTTCCTTTCTATAAAATTCTTTGAATTAGTCACCAAGTTGTTCTGCTATGACATCACTAATAGTTAATTCTTTTTCGTAAATTAATACACTGTTTCACAAATTTATTTACTTTTTTGAGTATTTATTTTAAAATGACTCTTCACCAAAAAATCCTTAAATACAGTGAGTATTCGCGTCATTTTTGATTCGATTCATTTCAAAATAAACGTCAAAAAATGTAAATAAATTTATAAAACAGTGTATTAAGTAGTGGGACAAAAATAGGCTTACAATTTTGACGTGATTATTTTTTCGATATTTTTTCTTACAAAAACCGCACATAGCCTACGCTACAGCCTGTCCCGTACTTGATTCGGGATAAGGATTTTTGTAGGTAAAAATAGCGGAAAAAGAAACCGTCAAAAAGTAAGGATATTTTTGTCCCACTACTTACTTCATTCATTTTTTCTGCAAAATTTTGGATTAACGATTTGTCATCAAAGTTAATATAAAAACCGATAAAAAGCAAGATTTTTTGGATGCGTTCTTTGGAATAGCCCAACTCAAAAAAGCGGCGAATGAGTTTGAGTTTGAAGTCAGAAAGAGCCGTATCGTTAGGTTTGTTTTTCTTTAAATTATACTATGCTGTCTCCATGATAATTGAAAAAATATTACCCTTATCTTGAAAGTCTTCCAATGTTTTTTCTGCTACTTTGTAGGTATTGAACCGATAGGTCATTTCTGTACCCCAGCAGGAGATTTTGTGTTCGGTAGGGTGAAAATTTGGGTCATCATCCGTAAAAATAGCGAGTGCTGTAACGGGTATTTGATATTTTTCGAGAATACGGTAAAAATACTCAAACATCCGCTTTGTAAACTCCTATCCACATATCCTTGCACTTCTATGTGAATGAGCAGCCAACGGACTTCACCCGTTTTCATAGTAACCTGAATGAGTTTATCGACCTGCCTATTTTTAGCACTGTTTTTTACTTCGGGCGAAAGTTTGAACAACTCCTGTCCGAGAAATTCGACGCCTTTTGAAAAATCAATTTGGGCTGCCATTTTCGGAAAAAAGAAACGCAAGCACGGCTCTGTTTCTCCCTCAATAACTAGTTTCCATAAAACATCTTTGGGTACTTTAAAAAAGTTAATATTCAGTTCTATTTGAGTATGATTTTCCGAGAGTCTTAATTCACCAATTCCGCATCATCCAAAATATAATTCAAATAATCCAGGTCGTCGGCATTGAGTCTAAGTTTGCCTTTAAAGGTGATTTTTTGGTCTGTCGTTAAGCGTTTTTTGAGTTTATTTTTCGTTAAAATATCTATCACGGTTTCAGGTCCTGCGCCGCCGCAAAAAAAGCATTGTAGGTAGGGCAAACCCGAAAGCACGATGAAGGTTTCATCGCCCGTTTCTTCTATTGGAATCACAAAACCTTCGACCATAACCTTCTTGCCATTCAGTGCTTTTAGCGTATCGCTAAAAATGGGTCTAAAGATATATTCTTCAAAATCTTCGTTATAATCTTCTTCAAAAGTCACCTTTGCAAGTTCTTTCCAAGTCAGTACAATATGACCATTTTTATAAGTATATCTATCCTTCTGAAAAGCATAAGTTTCGGCTGAATTATCGGAAGTAGCAGGTTCATCGTCAGGGTCGTCATCATGATGGGTATTCGACTCATTATGAGTATCATCTGTATGATTGGTTTCCGATACTTGTTCGGGGAGTGGCGTTTTACTTCCGCAAGCGGAAAATAAAAACACAATTGATATGTAGAGGAATAATCGTTTCATATAATAACTATTTCTCGTCAAAGATAAAGAATACAAACGTAGTGACTGCTTTATTAAGAGAAAAAATATACTTGGAAAAGAGAAGAGAGACGTGAGAGAAGAAAAGAGAGATAAGAGACGAGAACAAAAATTCTCACGTCTCACCTCTCTTCTCTCACCTCTCCTACGGTTTTAGCTTAAATTTCTGATAGGCGGCAGCCAATTTTTCGTCATATTTATTTTTTTTGTAGGATTTGCCATTATAGCCTGCGGCAAATTTTGCCCAGTCGTGTTTGCGGAGGTGCGGGACGAGTTTTTTAGACTCCACGAAGCCGACAAAAGCTTTGAGATGTTCCAATTCGGACAGGTATTGTGCGGCGGCAAAATCGCTGACATTTTTGTAATCTGTCACGTAATAATTGAAGCCCATCACCTGAAACATGCCCCACGATGCCGACGACAAAGCGGCTTCCTCGTGGATGCCTTTGGCGCGTTCGAGGCGGTCGTGCTCGGCTGTGCCACCTTGATAATATTTCTTCGTCCAACGCGGGTAGAGGATGTCCTCATTGCCTTTGCACAATTGGTGTGGTTTCAAGCCCTTCGCTTCTGCCAAGCTCCAAAATATATGCCCTTCAAACAAAATTTTCGGACGACCATCGGGCAAAAAACCACCACCGCTTGATTCTACTTCAATGACGGCTCGCATCGTGGCTGGTTCTATTTCGAGTTGCTTCGCAAAATTATTTATTTGACTGAATGTGAGGATTTTATTACTGATTTTTGTTGATTTTTTAACTGTTTTTTTAGTACTTCCTTTTGTATGGTCTCGATGAATAAACCCCTTTTGCTTGCGAATATAAGGCTTGGCTTCCTTCTTTTTCGGTGTTGTATTTTTTTCTATAAAATTATCAAAATCCTCGAATCTATCCCGTATAAAATTCGTCACGGCATTATCCACCAAACCCGTTAAAACTTCTTTCAAACTCGGTTCTCCATCGTATTCCGATGATTTTTTTCGCTTAGTTTTGGCGGTCGTTTTCTTTGGGCTTCTTGGTTTTTTTGTGGTACTTTTGGCTTTGGTTTTGCGCTTGGTGGGCGGTTTTCTTTCTACCTTTTCTTTGGGTATCACATAAGTCAATTGCCCCTTCCATGCTTTCAGCGTTTCTTCCGAAATACCCTTTACATTCATCAGGTCTTTCCCTCTTTTGAACGGCGCATCTTCACGATAGGCAACCATGCGCTTGGCAAGCGCAGGTCCTACGCCTTTGAGTTCGCAGAGTTCTTTTGTAGTGGCTGTATTGACGTTTATTTTCATATTTTAATTTATTAGTGATGAAAAGATAATAAACGTTACATTCTTCTCCCGATAGCTATCAGGATTATTTTTTCTTTACACGAGCCAAATTTGACACGTCCCGATACCAATAACTATCGGTATGGGATAAGGAGAATTTGGTGAAGTATAAAGGAAAAAGAACAAGTCAAGATGTAATGTTTATTGTTTTTTCATCCCTTAGTCGGCAGTTTATCCGTCCACCGTCTACCGTTTTTTTACTGTGTATAGACGTGTATGTATACGTATCCGTAACACAATATCCGGCATATTTGACAATACCCTTTCAAAAAACTACCTTTACACAAAGCACTTTTTAATTCAAATTCGGAATTTATTTTAGTGTATCACACGAAATAAACGGATTAACTAATAAACGAATCACGAAATTGTCCGGCATTTACATTCACATACCATTTTGCAAACAGGCTTGTCACTATTGCAATTTTCATTTTTCAACTTCGTTGAAATATAAAACCGATATGGTGGCGGCTATTATTCGGGAAATTGAATTGCGAAAAGAGACTTGCAAGCACACCAAAATAAATACCGTTTATTTTGGTGGCGGCACACCTTCGCTACTGACTGCGAGCGAATTAGACGCTATATTTGTCGCGTTGAATGCCACATTTGACATCGACGCTAAGGCGGAAATTAGCCTCGAAGCCAACCCCGACGACCTCACGCCCGACAAGCTCGCCGAACTCCGCAACACGCCCATCAATCGCCTTTCTATTGGTATACAATCTTTTTCAGAAACCGATTTGCGCTACATGAATCGTGCCCATAATGCGCACGAAGCAGCAGTCTGTATCGCCAATGCGCTCGAAGCCGGATTTACGAATCTGACCGCCGACCTTATCTATGGTACACCCGGCATGAGCGATGCACAATGGCGCACAAATTTGCATACGCTTTTTGATTTGCAAATTCCGCATATTTCGTGCTATGCACTGACGGTCGAAGCGGATACCGCATTGGCACATTTTATCCAAAAGGGAAAAACAACGCCCGTAGACGATGCGCAAGCGGCACGACAATTTGATATTTTAGTCAGCGAAATGAAGGCGCATGATTATGAGCATTATGAGATTTCAAATTTCTGTAAATCAGGTGATTATAGTCGGCACAATACAGCGTATTGGCAAGGTCAATCGTATTTGGGTATTGGTCCGGCGGCACATTCGTTTGATGGAAAATCACGTGCCTGGAATGTTGCCAATAACGCACGATATATGAGCGAAATTCAAGCAGGAAGACTGCCACAAGAAATAGAACTGCTTTCTGAAAAAGACCGTTTTAATGAATATCTGATGACCGGATTTCGGACAAAATGGGGCTGCGATTTGGCAAAAATACAAGCGTTTGGCGCGACATTCGAGCAGCATTTTTTACGGCTTGTTCTGCCTTATTTGAATAAAAAAATAATACTGCAAGAGGGAAATGTTTTTCGACTAAGCGATGAAGGAAAGTTTTTGTCTGATGGTATTATTAGCGATTTATTTTTTGTTTGAATAATTCTATATTTAGAGTACTAAAGTAGAAATAAAGAACTATAATTTTAAAAAAATGTCCTAAAACTCACCTTGCATTTTGAAAATGCAAGGTGAGTTTTAGGACATTTTGCTGCGAGCTGGAAACTCGTAAGCATTGATGACTTTTGAACAGAATTTTTCGGGAAGTTTATACGTCAAATTTTCCCATTCATCGTAGGTATATTGCGTTGCAAATTCCTTTAAATATGGTATCTCGCAGGGTTTATTTTTTTGTTTGCAACTGCAAAGTATCACAATTAGAATAACACCAAAATACCTCATAAACAATTTTTGCGAAGCAAAAAAACAATCCAACAATTTAACAATCCAACAATCACCCTAAAACTTCAAAGACCGCATAATCAGTTCCAATTGCTGCATGAGTGAGCGTTTGTCTTCGCCGGGGGCGTGTACGAAGCCATCCATATAAATGACTTTTTGGTTGTTCGGATTATAGACCATATAGCTCAAAAACGGACCGCCCATGAAGTCGTTTTCCAAATCCCATAAGCCTCGTGCTTCGAGTGCGTAAAAGTCGCGGATATTGGTTTTTTCAAATTCGATGGGGATATGAGTTTTATTCGTCACCATATACGAGTTTTCGGCGGCACTCGTAATCATACGCTTGCCTACGCTGTCGCGTAGCGCGATGATATTATCTTCGGTGATGAGGGTTTCATTGGTATAATCCATCGTTTTTATGAGGATATTGCTGCTAATCGTCCCCGTTTCGCGGCGTATCCAAATTTCATTATTGAGGGAATCGTAGACCGCCTCACGGTAACCGCCAGGAATGTCGAGGGAGATATTAAATTTCTTCTGAAGGCTTTTTACCACATCTCGATTGATGCCCGATTGGTAGGTATTGGCACGTATTTTTCGGAAGTCGGCTTCTTCTATTTTCGCAATTACGCTTTTGCTGCGCTTCTGAATATTTTCCAATAATTGGGCTTTATTTGGCGCGAACATATAGATAATCAATTGCCCGTCTGCCCAGATATTTTCACGGTAGGTCGTGTTATAATCAAATTCCATATTGGCGCGTTCTACGCCTTTTTCGCCGATGGCGCGAGTGATTTCTTTGGTGGTTTTGCAGGTTTGCGAAAGGTCGCCCAAGAAGATAATCACGCGCCATTCTTTACGCAAAGACGTGAATTTGATGCCCTCAACATGCTTGACATCAAAGCGCGATTCGGGCGTTGGCAAAACAGGAAACTCCTCATTGAGGTACTCGCGGAATGCGTCTCCGGGGAGGCTGTTCCATACCTCGCCTTCGGCTACGACAAGGATTTGTCCGGCTTTGCCGATAGCATTGGGCTTTGGCGTGAATTTACTGCGCTGGTCAGCCGAACAGGAGAAGCAAAAAATAGCAATTAGAACAGAAACAATGTATTTCATTTATTAATGATTAACGGTTAATTTTTTCGTCGCAGGGTCTTTGTTTGAAAGATGTTTTGAGTGGGAGGTTTGGTGTGTGTACGTATTACTGGACTTTGAACATTGGGTAATTAGGGAAATGGGTAATTAGGTAAATCGCTCATTATCAATAATTTACGTTAATTTACATTTTATTTTAAATTAACTTTATTACAATTTTTATTATGCTGATAAATAGCGAATTATGCTTTCGTCAGCCTAATTAGGGAAGACGAAAAAAATAATCTACCCGTCTGAATTGTTCTTTTTCTTATATGTTTCACTTAGTGAAAGAAAATAAATAACTTCTTCATTTGGGGTAGATTATTTTCTTCCTCTTCCCTAATAACCGCCCAATCACTAATCACGACCTCACAATAATTTGCCTAAATAAGCAATGGCATCTCCTGTTTCTGCTTCCAATTCTTCGTGGTGCGCCGGGATGATATTTATAACACCGGTTTTTGCGGAGCGTATAAATAATGGTAATCTATCATTGGTAAATATCTTTAGTATGGACGATACATCGAGCATTTCATCCTTGATAATATACTCATGGACTTGCTCACTATTGCTTACTATGCTGTTGAATTTGACGAAGTCACAGTCTTTGCTAAATAAGGCATTTTTCGGAATGTTTATCTCGTCATTTTTCATTTCAAAATTGGTCACGAAACGATATGCACCCTTTTCTCCAAAGTTTTCTTTGTATTTTTGACAGGCTACACTGTTGACTTCGTTGCTACTGGTGAGGGCGATGAGGTATGCCATATCGAGCAATTCGTAGCGGTCTTCGAGGTTGTCTGAAAAGACGTTTTCTACGATGCCTTCCAAGTCCATGTCGGTGGCTTTTTTGATTTCGCGAGCGTTGTTATCGACGATGACTACATGCTTGCCATTATTTTGTAAGTACTTGGCTATCAGTCGTGAACCTTTGCCTGCGCCGACTAATAAGATGCCGTTAGAATCGTCGAGCGTGACGCCGAGCAGGCGTGCTACGAGTCGTGCCGTAGTTGCATTTAGGAGTACTGTACCCAACACAATGAGGAAGACTAAAGGCGTAATAAATTCTGCCCCGGCTACACCTTCTTTGACGAGTCGAATACCAAAAAGGGAAGCAATACCCGCCGCAACGATACCACGCGGACCTATCCATGAGATAAATAATTTTTCTTGAAAAGTAAGGTTTGAACCACCTGTACTCAGAAAAACTCCGATGGGTCGTAAGACAAATACTACGATGGCAAAGATGAGCAAAGCACGGGGGTCCATGAGGAATCGGAGTTGGTCAATGTCGATATTGGCAGAGAGCAGAATGAAGAGAATCGAGATGAGCAAAACGGTGAGTGATTCCTTGAAGTCAAGGATTTCTTTGAGGTTGGGAATATCCATATTGCCCAGTACCATACCCATGATGACGACTGTGAGTAGCCCGGATTCGTGCATAATCAAATCTGAAACCTCGAAGGCAGTCAATACGAAAGCGAGGGTAAAAACATTGAGCAGATAATGGGGTACGAGGTGGCGTTTGATGAGTTGTGCCAAGCCGAAAGCTGCGCCGGCACCGACCGAAAATCCGACCGCAAGTATAATCGCAAAGGTACGTAAAGCCGTGAGCGTAAATTCTGAACCTGTTTCTCCGACGGTAATAAAATTATAGACCAAAACCGCCGCCAAGGCACCAATCGGGTCGATAAGGATACCTTCCCATTTGAGGATGTTTGCTACGTTTTTGCTTAAGGGTACGTTTCGTAAGATGGGCGCGATCACGGTAGGTCCGGTCACGATAATCAAACCGCCAAAGAGGAAGGCAAGTGACCAACTTAGCTCTGGATATAGTATGTAATAGGCTGCCAAGCCCCCACCAATAAAGGATACCAAAGAGCCAACCGAAATCAGTTTGCCGATAGCAGGAGCAATGCCGGTGCGTATTTCTTTTAGTTTGAGGGTCAGTCCGCCTTCAAAAAGGATGATGCCGATGGCGAGCGAAACGAAAAAAAATAAGCTATCGCCGGGAAATAGCCCATGTCCTTTAGTCAGGTGTCCATGCCCGTCGTTCATTTCGATATTGTGGTCAAATATGGGGTCTATCCATTTGTAATCCAGCCAGATACTGGAAACAGGACCAACCAAAAGACCAATGATAATGAGCGGCAGGATAGCCGGCACACGGGTGCGCCACGCAACCCATTGTGCTAAAATTCCAAGAATAACAATACTGGCTATTTCGAGCATAAAAGATTCTAATTATTGTTTTACTGTTTTACTGTTTTAGTGTCGTATTATTATTATGTGTTTTTCGCTACGCGAAAACGAACCATATAAGCACGAAACAGTAAAGCAATTAAAATACAGTCGCAAAGCTATGAAGTAATAAGGCTAAAAATTGAATGATTTTGAAAAAAAATAGATGAATGTGATTACCTAAGGGAAAACGAAAAAAATAATCTACCCGTCTGAATTGTTCTTTTTCTTATGCGTTTCACTTAGTGAAAGAAAATAAATAACTTCTTCATTTGGGGTAGATTATTTTCTTCCTCTTCCCTAATGTCCTTTTGACAGTATATAGTAGTGAAAGAACAAGTTCAAGCACGAAAAGATGGGATTTGAAATTTATTTTTAGTGTTTGGAATTTAAAATTTGGAATTTTCACATAACGTAGCTTTATACATTTAATTAAAATTGTCTTAAAAACGACCGATAATGCAACGGTAAAGCATTTATCTTAGTCATATTAAAAGCATAAGAATTGACGTGTTGGTTTTTTATATGCTGATAATCAACGTTTTGTTTACCCAACGGAGGTCAAAGAACTCGTGCATTTTCAGTCTATGAAATCAAATACTTTCTATAAAATAAAGGAAAGCCTTTATTTTTAGAACACATAAAGTACATCAAGGGGTTCAAATAACAATAAATATACCGCATGGCTTTCTACAATCTAAAGAAAGTGTCTTGAAAAACTCCTGCAACGGATTGATACAGTCCCTATCTTTGTATTGTACTTTGAATGAATTTATTTTGAATAATAAAAAAGGCACAACAGAAACCCCGAAAAAATACTCTGGAGCAAAACATCAACTTTTCAGAAAAATAAACCCAAATGAACTAATTTTTGTTCGACAACGTTCTTTCAAATACAGATAAGGAATTTTAACATTTTGAAAACATTTTTTAATTTACACATTATCAATGTGATATGTGTACTTGTTAAAAAAGATGTTAAAATTGGATTTTTAGGAATTTTTAAAATGATTATGTCGTTACAGTGACAAATAATCTCACAAATATAACCCTTTAAAACAATTTTAAATTCAAAAAGATGCATTAGTACAAAAAATAATCCTTCAAAACATCAAAACACCAAATTGACGTATCTATTAACCACAGAGAGAAATGTAGCGCTGAAAAAACAGTTAAAATCGAAAAAACGCATTAGTCCCGGAAAACGATAACCGAAAAGATGGTTAGCACAAAAAGACATGACCCTAAATTAATTTTTCAATACCCAAAAATACCTGTAACTCTGGTATCCACACAGGATATTAAAACATTTCCCAGAGAAGATTAACGCCAAGAAGACCCAAAAGAATTCTTAGCCCCAGAAAAACGCCCTAAAAAACACCATTAACGCCGAGAAAGTTTAGCGTCAGGAAAACACCGATTAACGTCAGGAAGACCCCCAAAAGAATCCTTAGCGTCAAGAAAGCCCTTAACGCCAAGAAAATGCCCCAAAAAAACACCATTAACGCCGAGAAAGCTTAGCGTCAAGAAAACACCGATTAACGCCAAGAAGACCCCCAAAAGAATCCTTAGTGTCAAGAAAACCCTTAACGCCAAGAAAATGCCCCAAAAAACACCATTAACGCCGAGAAAGCTTAGCGTCAGGAAAACACCGATTAACGCCAAGAAGACCCCAAAAAGAATTCTTAGCCCCAGAAAAACGCCCCGAAAAACACCATTAACGCCGAGAAAGCTTAGTGTCAGGAAAACACAGATTAATACCAAGAAAACCCCCAAAAGAATCCTTAGCGTCAAGAAAGCTCTTAACCCCAAGAAAACGCCCCGAAAATACCATTAACGTTAGGAAAACTGTTTTTCTTAAGCACAAGTGTTGCCTCGAAGCGGCTGGGGGGATTCGTCCCTCCAGCCGGGCAGCAATGTGTCTTTTCTGTTTTGAGCGTAGTTCTATTCGTGATTCGGCGACCGCTTATACTCTCCTTTCAATGTAATTTTTGGGTGCATCTCAAATTGTCGCATTTTTGTTTTTGTCAAATGAAAAATTGGACAAGCATCAAATTGGTAAAATTGGTAATAAAGTCTTGGTAATCAATCCTATAAGGTTTTTGAAAACCTTATAGGATTTGGGTGAAAGACCAAACCTCACGTCAATTAAGGGAAGACGAAAAAAATAATCTACCCGCCTGAATTGTTCTTTTTCTTATATGTTTCATTAAGTGAAAGAAAATAAATAACTTGCCCCATTATGCTTGTTCTTTTCCCTTCTAAAAAACACAAAAAATAGTTCCGTAGCTATGGCTATGCAACGATTTTTTGAATTCTTTAGAAGAAAAAATTACGGCGCATTATGGAACAATTTATTTAATTTCTTTCACTAAATCTTCCTTACGTAGCTCGGCTATGCGCGTCAAATTTAGCCAAACATATAAAAAAAATAACTTCTTCATTTGGGGTAGATTATTTTCTTCCTCTTCCCTAACAATATTTTATACTTTCCTATACACGACAATTTGAGAGGGTGGAGGACAAATTTTTAATTTCTTTGGTTCTTTGACAAATTCAGTGGTTGCTCGTTTCTCGCGTAAGGGATAGTAGGTGTTGTTTGAACGTAACGGAGCGATAGCGGAGTGGAGAGAGTGCCGGATAGCCCGACCCCCGACTGATAAGGAGGGGGATACGCCCAATTATTATTCGTTTTACCGGATTAGGAACAGGGTTTTAATAAATGCAGATTTTGATTTTTTCTTTTTCCCTTTTTCTGCGTTATGAAAATCCTTGTATAGCATGGCTATGCGCGGTTTTCATGCCTTGAAAAAGAAAAAAATAAAGTCATCAAAAACCTGCATTTATTAAAACCCTGTTCCTTAGTAGTAAGTCAATCTAATTTGATATGTTGCTTTGAGTGAAATTTTTTCGAGTACGAGGCGGAGGTTATTCAGCATAGCCGTAGCTACGCTGGATGTTCTCCAACAAAGTAATCGGACAAATTTCGCCAAATGAACTTATCATAAT
>Ga0209185_1001380_pt1 | contig 21425 bp, 17 predicted proteins | sample SidtaG_2_FD_187425 | JGI IMG/M metagenome (GOLD analysis project Ga0209185, IMG submission 187425) | Marine algal microbial communities from Sidmouth, United Kingdom - Sidmouth_Asex2 metaG (SPAdes) (version 2) | ecosystem: Host-associated > Algae > Red algae > Unclassified | place: Sidmouth... | reverse complement strand
ATACCAATCAGTTAGTGACTATTCAAATAATTAAATAAAAATATTCTACAATTCTAAAAAATAAATAAATAATGAAAAAAGTTTTGTATCCTATAAACGCATTTTTACTTTGCGTTGTGATGTTATTCTCTGCTTGTGAAACAGACAATTCTATCACAGGTGGTGATGACGAAGAGGAAGCATCAAAATGTGGAGAAGCTAGTAATTCTTTAGTAGACAGTTATGCAGATGATGCGGTTCGTTTAGCAATTAGATCATTAAATAGTTCTGAGAGTGTAATTGATCCATCTATTATCATTCCACCTGCATTAGTAGAGCGCATGTCAAATATCTTGACGGCAATTCACGCAAGTGAGTTTTCTGCTGCTGATTCAGTAACCAATGTATATGAAGTACACATTAACGCTTTAAGCTCCTTAACTCAAGTAAGCTTATTGGTTGATAATAGTGCTGCTTGGGCAGAAGGTTGGATCAATGGTGAGTACTTGACAGGAGAGCCTTCAATCGACCAGTTATTAACAACTTACGATTTAGAGGTTACACAAACAGTACAGTATGCTAATTTCTTAGGCGTAACAATTACTTCTGAAGAATTGATTAATACAACAGAATTGGCAGTTAAATTTGCTAGTGTTGATGGTGTATCTGAAGCAACTGTTCCTTCTGATGGTACAGGTGATGGCGATGACATCGTTGTTGATATTCTTGGAGCTAACGACTTATACAAAGTAACTTATGAAGTTGCTTATGATGGTTGCTCGGAGACTTGCCAAAAGGCTCGTTTCTATGAGTTCAATGTAGATGACAACTGTAATGTAACTTACATCAATACATATGGTGACGCTCCACCAACAGAGGCGGAAAGAGAAGAAGAGTAAATATAAGCTTTAAGCTTTGTTAAGTAGTCTGACTACTTACTTATAGAGTGTGTTTGGAATTTATTCCAAACAGACTCTTGTTTTTAGTTTGCACTAAATAATTAATAGAAAAAATGTTATGGCAAAAAATATAAAGTTTATTATTGTTTTGTTCTTCTTTGGTCTTATCGGATTCAATGCTCAAGCACAAGAAACAGAAACCAAAATTGATACAGTCTTTGGAAAAATCAAGTCTTTTAACTTTACGGATGTTAGAAGCTTTGGAGACGGTTTTCGTTTTGGAATTCACCTTAGCCCTACTTTTGGGAGTTTTGATGCATTAGATTTTTTAGATGCAGAAGGAACAAGAAGTGGTTGGTCTTATGGTATTATCTTGGATAAATACTTAGGCAATCAAAAAAGATATGCATTCTCTACAGGTTTAAGTATTGTCAATAAAGGAGGTACACTCCAAACATTGGGCGATGTTGCTTTTCCTGATGCATTAGAAGAATTTGAAGACTTAAATGGCGGGAATTTAGATTTCGGATCTGAAGTAGACTTAAAGATTCGTTACTGGGAAATTCCTTTAATCCTTCGTTTGCGTACCAATCCTATCAAAGAAAAATTTGTAGGATATGGTCACTTCGGTTGGGCTGCTGGATTTCGTGGAAAAGCCAGAGGAGAAGTTGAAGGTGTTCAAAATGTGAAATTCAACAAAGAAGTTCGTTTCTTTAACTTTTCTCTTTCTTATGGTTTTGGGGTAGAGTACGAATTAAGCGAAGAATCTACTGCGATGGTAGGACTCTCTTTCAATCGTGGTTTGATAAACGCTATCAAAAATACAGATAGAGCAACAGCCGATCACGTTGCTTTACAACTGGGAATTTTCTTTTAAGAGAGATATACAAACATAATAAGTGGACATATTCACTTCTTTCTAAAAAGCCGTATTGCGAGTAGCGATACGGCTTTTTTTATTTTATTTGGAGCGAACTGTCAGGTGCTTCGTCGTGACATTCAGTCCTGCTATCCGTTCTTATGGCAAATATAACGTATCTATCATAGGACAACCAAACAGAGCTGTATGGACAAGGCATGCCTTGTCCCAACATTCTAAACGACTTAAACGATTTTGCCATACCACTTCTATCAGGGCTATTTTGCATGGTTTTTAGCTTTGAGGTATTTTTTGCTACTGATTCCTTTTAAGATTTGTTGTAGAAATAAATGAGCAAAGAGATTTTTGGCATGTTAAGTTTGATTCCACTCACTTAGGAACGTGCACGAAATAAGTTCTTAGATTAGATATGACATTTCTCTGAGAAATGTCATATCTGTGACGAGTTTATTTCATACCTATTCCCTAACAACCTATTGTTGATTGGTACGGTTTTTTAGGAGCGGTGCATATCGTATTAACCGCAAGGTTCGCAAAGGTTGCGCAAGGAACACAAAGTGAAAATTTCGTTTTAATTCATTGCGAACTTTGCGTGATTTTTGCGCCTTTGCGTTGAAAGGAATATTGCAGAGGACACTCAATAATTGTACTGGACAACAATGAGGTTAAGAGCTTGTTGAGACTAGTAAAAATGATGGATTTTTTGACTGAATGAAGCATTTTTTTGCTGGGCTGGCACACCAGTCGGACTGGCGACCCAGTTCGTAGCAGGGCTACAGTGCTGAAAAAAAGGCGAAATTCAGGTGAAAAAGACGCATTTTGACTGGCAGGCGTTCCTGTTAAATCTGAAAGTCCCAACAAGCTCTAAGTGTTAAAAATAGTGCATTGCTGCTAACTCTACGTTTTTAAGTGTATCTTCAAAAAGATTTACTCACTAAAAACTTTCAAAATGCGACGAATCCCCATATTATTCGCTTTGTCATTGGTTTTTGCATCTTGTGAAAAAGAGATTTTTATTGTTGAAGAAGTTTCTTCAACAGCATTAGAATGTGAAGACTTTTTTAGCTCAGAAATTCCTCAAGAATTGCAGTGTACTTTAGATATGTGCTATGGAAATGCTACTTTTAGAGAGGGACAGCGTTGTAGTAAGGATAGTCAAATTGTGCATTACATCATTACTTTAGAACAAAAGGATTGTATACGGACACTGCTATTTGACAGGAATGGTAAAATTGTGTCGGAGAATCTTAATGATTGTGGGTAGGTAAGCGTTGAAACCGTGCAAAATAGACCCGATGGTAGTGGTATGGCAAACCGAGTGCCGTAGTTCTTGGTTCTTAGTGCTGTGGTTCGGTTCTACTGTGATTTATGATTCTCTGTTTGCCATAAGAACGGACAGCGGGACCAGATGTAACGACGAAGCGATAGACCTTTCTCTCCTTTAAAAAGCTTTGCCACACAAAAAATAATTATATACGATAGGACTCTTCACTAAATCTTCCACTTATTTGAAGGTTTGTGCAGCAAAGCGGAGCAAATATAGTATTTTTTCTTATAAATCTTTATATATAATGTGTTTCCAAAAAAGTGCCAAATAATTTGATGTTCAAAATGATTAAGTGAAACGAAAAAATAGCTTGAGCCAATAATCATGGAGAAAAAGAAGGGTTGGCTAACTCAATGACGGTGGCGAAGTGTAGGCTTACAGCGAAGAACCGTAATAATTTTGCTTCTTTTTTTCGATTGAAAAAGGAAGAGCCATCCGCTCAGGACAATAAGTATGGTTTAATCTACCTTATAATTTTTTTTAGCTTGAGTAGATGAAGTTTGTGTTTCCTCTACATTGGACTGTACCCACTTATAAAAAGGTTTTGACAGTTGTTTGAGTAAATCATATAACAAACCCTGCTCTAAATCATCTAAGTATTGTAGCAAGTTATTGTAAGTATAAGCTGTTTTATCAAGTCTATTTTGTGTAGAGATGGTTGATTTGAGTTGTATATTGTTAATACGTTTAAGGTACTCAAATATCTTCTTTAAAGACTCAGGATAGTTTTCTTTTTTCTTGAGTTGTCGTTTTCTTAAATCTATCATACGATTGGCTAAATAATAGTTTTCATTAGCCATATTCATAATAATATATAGCAAAATAAATGGGAAGAAATACTGATTTTCTAAAGGACGCTTTTTGTTAAGTAGCCATTGATTCAGCCATTGTAAGCCTTGGTCATATTGCTCATTGACTAAATAGGAAATCCCCACATTTAGATAGATAACCTGAGCTTGATACTCATTGATTTGATTGGGATACGTTGCCAATGTATTTTGTATTTGCTCTTTCTTAGATAAAACCAACATAGGATTGTTATAATGAATGGCTGCAAGCGTATAGTAATAGTCTTTGAGATAAGCATGTCTTGCTTCCAAAGCAGGATTTATCTGTGCATATTCATCAAAAATAGTTGCTTCTTGAATAAACGTTTTTTCGTCTTTGTTATAAATACAAGCTTCAAGATAAGTACCCCATATTTCTAAATGAATCAAGCCTTTGTTGGGTAATTCTTCAAATGCTTGCTCCAATAATTCTTTTGATTGTTGGTATAAGGCGGTATAATTTTTTAAATAACTATAGCTATAAAAAAGGCAGTAGAGTCTATTCACTTTACATGTAAATGTTAAACAATGTTCATCATTTACAATATAGGGATGGGCTAAAAGCTTTTGAAATTTCTTAATTTTTTCTTCCTTATGATTATGGTCTTGAAGGTAAAATATTTTTTGAGCTTTTGCTAGTAAGTTTAGGTAAGTTATATGGGCTTTTTGAGCTTCTATATGTTTAAGCCAAGAATCTGTAATCGCTTCTAATTCTACATTGCATTCAGGGGTAGTTGCTTTTGCATAAGAAATGGATTCATATAGGAGTGCATACATATAGGAGCTGTAAAGTGGTTTTTTACCTTCGGGTAACTTACCTACCTTAGTCAAGGATTCATAAGAGGCACTGTATAGCCCTTTACACAATAAAATGTAGGCTTTTTCGACTTCAGAACGATAACTAATAATTGAATTGGTGTTTCTATGGTATTGGCTTAAAGCGTTTAGTAGCTTATCTAATAAATAACTTTCTATGTTTGCTATGGGGCGTTTGACTTTTAACTCTCCTAGTTTATTTCTTAATCCCTTTTCATTATAAATTTTTTGTTTTTCTAATAAGTCAAAGACAACTAAGTAATCTTTTTCATCTTTACTACCTACTAGTTGAGCAAAACGCTTAAAATAACGTTTTTCGGATTTGCTTAAACGTTTTATTAAGTTGTATAAAATTTCTCCCTTTTTCATAGCTACTTAAAAAATATGTAAATGAACTTTTTTAGGTCATAAATATAAGCAATCTTTCATTCATTAGAAATATCTGTATTTTTCTATAAATATCTATATTGTATAATCTAAATAGTTGATATTTAGACATTTAATCTTTATTTTGACGTTTAGGAATGACTATAAGTAACAAAAAAAGTAACAATATTTGAGAAAATTACTTTGAATTTGTTTAAATTCAAAACATTATTTAATTTTTAGTTTGAAAAAGATATATAGTTTTACTATGTTTATTTTCCTCTTAATCAAACCTTTTGCTTATTTGAGCATTTCTAATAGTTTATTTTTGCGATCTACGTTTTTTTCAATCTTATTGATGTATAGTAAAGCTCTGTCTTTCTGTTTTTTTACTATATACAGTTGTGCCATATTCGCTAAAGTCTCTTCATATCTTGGATTAATGGCAAGGGAACGTTCGTAATATTCTAAAGCTTTATCATATTCCTTTAAGATATAATGACTAGAACCTAAGTTATTGTAGACTTTGTGGCTATAAGGATGTATAGAGATGGCTATTTCAAAGTTTTTATTGGCTTCTTTATAATCCTTATTCCGATAATCTGCAATTGCTTCCCACCAGGGTAACGGATTGGTCAACAAATCCATATTGAAAAATGGCGTATGGGCATTAATGGCATGTTGTTTTAATTTACTCCACTTTCCTCGTTTGGTATTGGTAAGAAGTTCTTTTACAATTAATTCTGACTGTAATCGACTGTAGCCGATATAGCTTGTTATCAAAGCAAGTCCAATAACAGGAATGAGCAGCAATTTACCACTAATAGGCAGATTTATTGGGCGAGCAGTACCATAGACACTACTCAAATGTGCTGTAAATGCAAAGTAACAAGCTAAAATCATTTGATGCTCTAATCGTTCCCGAGGAAAATCGAAGAAGGAAATGGCAAGATATGCAATGATACCTGACAGTAATGACCACAGCGCAATTGTTTCCTCTAAGGTGTCAGCCTTCCGAATACTTCGAAACAAAGTCCATACAATCCAACCAAATATACTCATAAACAAAAGAAAGCCGACTGTGCCATTTTCAGACCAAATCCACAAAAAGTCATTGTGAGGTCTTATAAATTGTATATCGCCGATTTCGGCTCTTTTCAATCCCGTAACGCTATTTTTAGGATACATGAGTTTCCAGTTCCCATTGCCTACGCCCAAAATAGGAAAGTCCTTTATCAGTTCTAAGCTTTTTTGCCACAAGACCTGTCTTTCTTGAACCGAATTTGTTTTGCCAAATGACAACAACCTTTTAAAAGGCGCAGCAATATTGCCCGTTACCGCCAAAATACTCATAGATGCAATGATGATGCCTAATCCACCCAAAGCAACGGATTTTAAGGGCAGTTGTGAGCGCATTTTCTTATTGCTCAACAAGCCAATGCCCAATATCACAATCAACAAAAAGATACCGACATACGCTGCACGAGTTTGTAATAGAAAAACCAAGCCTATTATCATGGCAATGTTGACATAACAAAGCCATTTGAAAATGGATTGAAGCCGAAAAGCTCCCCAAACACTAAAAGGCAACAAAATAACAAGAAAGGCAGACAGCAGATTTTTGTGGGCAAACAGTCCTTTGATAGCATAAACAGACGAGTGATACAACGCTCCAAATTCCTGATAAATATCGACTAAGATGAAGATGCTGTACATACAAATTACAGTACTTAATATAGCCAATATCGTAAGTAAGTAAGATACCATTGGGCTTTCTTCTGATCCTTTTTCGTCGTTTTCGGCTATTTTAGGGCTTTTTAAAGATAAAAAATACCGTAAGATGCCATATATGCTCAACATCAAAAATAGTTTTTGTGTCTCAAATATCGCTTCCGCTCGGTTCGATGCGACAATGATAGAAAGCAAATTGACTGCATAAAACAATCCAAAGAACCCATCCAAGCCCGTTAATTTAGGGCGTATTTCCTTATCTATAACAGCGAAAATGGCAATTAACCCCAAACTTATTACACAAGAAAGGTATAAAAAACGAGGGTGCATGACTTGATCCATCGCCGCTTCATACATTAGTAGTGGTGTAATTAATACAATCAATGGAATAAATATTCGGGCTAATATTATGGGGTTCATAGATGGCTAAGTTGTTAAGTAATGAAAAAAGAATAACCTATCATTTCTGGCTTCAATATTTTCCGATATATTTCGTTAAAAAGCCTCGTCATAACCATGCTATGTCTACGTTTTTGCCCGCTTCGGCGATCCAATCATCTATCGAAAAATCTCTTTGCCATAAATTGATACCTCCTTATTTATCCATTACTAATTCGAGGTTTTTTTGTTAAAAATAACATTTTTTTTAAGGAGAGAAAGGCCAAGAGCTTCGTAGTTGCTTGTAGTCCTGCTGTCCGTTCTTATGGTGGCTTGCCTGCGCTGCGGGCAGACACACAGGTCTGGCCTCTACCCATTCTGCCACCATACCACTACCATCAGGTCTATTTTGGATGGATAATACCTTATAAACACGTTTTTTTCAAAAAATCCCTTTATCAGAGTTTTGTATATTTATATTTAAACCACTCCTTATAATTTCCCTTTCTGCCAAGCATTTTGTAATTTCGCACAAAAATTTTAAATAAATCAATTTTTATGGCAGTTTTAGTAGGAAAAGACTCAAAGGTATTAGTTCAAGGCATTACAGGTTCTGAAGGAACTTTTCATGCAGGACAGATGATTGAATATGGTACGAACGTCGTTGGTGGCGTTACGCCAAGTAAAGGAGGACAGACGCACTTGGATAGACCTGTGTTCAATACTGTATCAGAAGCAATTAAAGAAACGGATGCAGATGTTTCAATTATCTTTGTTCCACCTCCATTTGCCGCAGATGCTGTGATGGAAGCAGCCGATGCAGGCATTAAGGTGATTATCTGTATTACAGAGGGTATTCCTGTACAAGATATGGTGAAAGTAAAAGCCTATATTGCAGATAGAGATTGTCGTTTGGTCGGACCTAATTGTCCTGGAGTCATGACGCCTGGTGGGGCTAAAGTGGGCATTATGCCTGGATTTATCCATACACCTGGTAAAATTGGCATCGTTTCTCGTTCTGGAACGCTTACCTATGAAGCGGTAGACCAAGTAACAAAGGCTGGTTTAGGACAATCAACTTGTATTGGTATCGGTGGTGACCCAATCGTTGGAACGACCACGAGAGATGCTGTACAGTTGTTTATGGAGGATGAGGATACAGTGGGTATCATCCTTATCGGCGAGATCGGGGGTAATATGGAAGCAGATGCTGCTCATTGGATCAAAGAACATGGAACGAAGCCTGTTGTTGGATTTATTGCAGGACAAACGGCGCCTGAAGGTCGCCAGATGGGACATGCTGGTGCGATTGTTGGGGGCAAAGACGATACGGCTGCTGCCAAAATGGAAATTATGAAGGATTGTGGCATTCACGTCGTGGAATCTCCTGCTTTTATCGGTGAAACGATGGTTAAGGCTTTAAAAGAGGCTGGGGTAGAGGCGTAAAACTAAGGTGACGAGTGACAGGTGAGGTGTGGCGAGTGATTAAGCGTTCCTTCTAAAAAAATATTTGAAATCAGGTTATCCGTTTGGGTAATCTGATTTTTTTTTTGGAAGCCATATCATTTCGACTCCGCTCAATGACCAAATTGATATAAGACCATATAAGCAGTTCATAGAAGTGGAGACCATGCAAAATAGACCCGATGGTAGTGGTATGGCTAACCAAGTGCTGTAGTTCTTGGTTCTTAGTGCCGTGATTCGGTTCTGCCATGATTTATGATTTTTGGTTAGCCATAAGAACGGACAGCGGGCCCTTACGTCACGATGAAAGACAAACCGTTCTCTCCTAAGGCAAAATAAAATAATAAATTATCCATTTTGTCGTCATCTTTTTCCATCATACTTCGTTAAAAAGCCTCGACTTAGCTGACTATGCCTACGTTTTTTGCCTTGTCTGCTGAAAAAAATATTTAGCCCAAATGAATATTTATATAGGACAAGGCGACAATTTGCTTGTACATTCAATCTTGGAGAAAACCAATAGAATGCTTTTAAGTCTGTTGAAAAGATGGTCTGACTGTCATTAGTGATGGATGAGTTTATGAATGTTGAACCACTACTAAAGTCTTCAATAATTATTGCTGCCATTAGAGCCAAGATTGAGGGTTAAGGCTTGTCTTGTGATAAAAGGACGTTCATAATCGGAGATTTAATTGGGCATAGCTTGTGCAGGTACAACACAGTAATATGTTGAGACAGAATAAAAGACGTTTCATTATATGGGGATTTAAAAATTTATGCGACTATTGCTTAGGCGACAGGGTTGAGGTTGATGGAAAAAATCTTGTAAGAATTTTGCTCTCTACCGTAATAAAATTTATCTAAAATGTCGTAGATATTGTGTCCTCTAAAGTAAGAAGTATGCAAAGCACCGTCTCCCTCCTTATCCATCCATTGTATGGTATAAGAACTCTCCGCCTCATATTTCTGTTCCACATATTCTTGCATTTTAGTCAAAGCCTCAATTTTATCTAAGCCTTTGAGCGTGTGTAACAAAAATGACTGTTCGTGTATGGGATTGATGGTTATCAGTTCTAATGTAACGGTCTCTTGCTTTTCAATGTAATTAAAAACCAAATTTTCTTGAGGCATGCCTAATGTTTCAGCGATGCTTTTTTGTATGCGAGCAATTTCTATATTATTATTATTGGATTGTATCATGGCGTTCTAATATTTTATCGAATTTAAATAATCTAACGGATAATTGCAGTAAGAAGTACATGTTTTTTGTAACCTTTAGGAGTTTCTTCACGTATATTGTAATATATTATAATAAAATTTTTAGTTTAATGTAGAAATTTTCATAGCTAATCTTGGTATGGTATAATACCAGTGCTGCCTAATGGGGCAGTTTACTTGTTTTCCCGTTAGAATCTGTTTGACTAAAGCTGTGGTATCTTGGTCAAACAGATTTTTTTGTTAATAGGACTTTGTCCTAATAGGACTTCGTCCTATCATGTGGTATGTCGCCCTTTCAGGGCTTCCTCTACGGTACTAAGCACCAAGAACCAAGCACCAAGCACCAAGCACCAAGCACCAAGAACCAAGAACTACAGCACTAAAACAAAGCGTCACTGAAACCGTGGGTGGTATTTTTCCAATGTATTTTTGAGGTAGCGGGTATTGACGTGAGAGTAGATTTCGGTGGTGAGAATGGAGCGGTGACCCAACATATCTTGAATGGCTCTAAGGTCGGCACCTGCTTCGTATAGATGGGTCGCAAAAGTATGGCGAAAAGTGTGTGGACTAACATTTTTTTGTATGCCTGCTTCCAATACCAAATCCTTGATAATCATAAAAATCATAACCCTTGAAAGTGGTTTGCCTCGTCGATTTAAAAACACAAAATCCTCGTATCCTTTCTCAATTTTTTGGTGCTTTCTAATCTCGTTCATGTACAACCTCAAATGCTTAATGGCCGATGAATTGATGGGAACAAGGCGTTCTCGGTCTCCTTTTCCGATGACCCGTATGACTTCGACATCCAAAAAAAGATTCGATATTTTCATGTTGATTAGTTCCGTTACCCGCAAGCCACAAGCGTACAATGTCTCAATGATCGCTCTATTGCGTTGTCCTTGTGGGTGGCTCATATCAATTGCGCCTAAGATGGCATCGACTTCTTCGAGGGTAAGGTAAACGGGCAGTGTTTTGGGCAGTTTGGGGGCTTCAATGAGTTGTGCAGGATTTTCCTTAATGATATTTTCCAACACCATATACTTATAAAATCCTTTGATGGCAGAGACCAACCGAGCTTGTGAACGTTCTAAAATTTCTAATTCATTTAATGATTTTAACAAGCCTTCGAGGTCATCTTGTGTAATATTTGATGGCGATTTTGGTTTAGGCAAAGTCGTTGCATACTTCTGCAATTTTGTCAAATCTCGCTTATACGCATCTATTGAATTAGGGGACAGCGACTTTTCTAATTGCAAATAGCTTACAAAGCCTTTTATCGTTGAATTCCAATCCATTGTTTTTTATTTAGTTTTTTTAGGAGAAAGCAGCAATTTCTAAATTCTAATTTTTAGGAGAGAACGGTTTGTTGCTTCGTCGTCACGCATGGTCTCGCTATCCGTTCTTATGGTGGCTGGCCAACGCTGCGGGCAGACACATGGATTTGCCCCTACTACGCCACCATACCACTACTATCGAGTCTATTTTGCAAGGTTTGAACCTTAGTTTTTCTGTTTTTAAAATCCGACTTTAGAATCTGCCTTCGCTTTGTTGGCCTTCCCTTCCAAAAGTTCTTCTATGTGTTCTAAAGTAACTTCCAATCGTTTTTGCCATTTTTTGGTGAGCAATTCGCTTTTTTCCAAGAGTCTAAACCAAAAGTGTACAGCTTTTACTTGGTTAATGGCTTTGGTAGCGTAGTTGAATAAGGTTTTGCTATTGGTTTTTTCGTCGATACTGTTGGCTAATAAGCCCAATTCAGTAACGCTTTTGAGCATACCATCGGCTAAAACAGTATGCCCTTTTTTCGTGAGACTTTTGTGCAATTCTATTGCCTCTAAAGTAAAATCAAATGCTAATTCTTGCATTTGAGGTAAAGTGATTTTTGGTATTGCCATATAGGTGTTTTTGAAAAATTCATCAATATTGGGACAAAGTTAACAATATTTTGGCACTACAAAAAATAAGTTTGAAATAACTTTTTAATGCAAAGTAAATAGCTTTTTAAGCTTTTGCTGATGCATTCTTTTCTATTCCTTAGATAGCGGTTGAGACCATGAAGGATAGACCTGATAGTAGTGGTATGGCAAAATAGTTTTAGTCGTTTTTGTGGTTTAAGTCGTTTAAGTCGTTGCGGTTCTGATGTGATTATTCGTTGTTGCTTTTGCCATAAGAACGGATAGCAGGACTTAGCGTCACGACGAAGCAATAAACCGTTCTCTCCTTATTTTGCTGTTTTTAAATAAAAGATTGATTAGCCACCCGTCACTTGTCACTTGTCACTCGTCACTTGTCACTTGTCACTCGTCACCTTATTTAATACTCTACGACTTGTAAGGTATCGAGGGCTAATTTTGCTTGTAGCCAATCTTGTAATTGCGTTTCTTTGGCGGTTTGTAATTCGGGGGTTAGGTTTGTTTTGTTCCATTGTAGGAGTAGGAGGTGGATGGAGTCGATTTTTGTGCCAAAGTCGGCTTGTGGGACTTTGGCGATGCTGAATTTTTCGAGGTCTGGAAATAGGATTTTTAGCTCTGTTTGGAGGGCTAATAGGGGAATGGAATCGCTTTGTATCTTGCTAACTTCCTGTTGTAAGGCTAAGATTTTTTGGTCTTTTTCGTCTCTTATTTGGTTCATTGCTTCCATTCTAGCCAAAATATCTGCTTTGAGATTTTCTGTTTGTGCATCAAAATTGGGCGGTTCTTCCTCCATTTGTACCAATTCTAAATAGCAATTTGGGGCATTTTGATGGAGTTGTACTTGGTATTGGGCGATTTGGTCGGGCGTAACGTAATCTCCAACGACAACGACTTTGAGATTATTGGTAGAATCTGTTTTGATTAAATCCCACTTTAGCGCTTGAAGTCTGTTGGTATTGAAAGCACTTTCGACATACTGCGTAATTTGCTGTTTTTCTCGCAAATCGCCCAAAATTTCAAAGAGTTTTAGGAAACTTGGGATGACGAGTAAACTAGCGGAAGCGGCAATGATGAGTTTGGTGCGACGGGCTTCTTTGCGATTGATGTATTGTTTGTAAGGGTAGCGCAAAATCCGTACAACAATGTAGGTCGCTAAACTCACGAAGGTGGAGTTGAGGAAGAATAGGTAAAAAGAACCCCACGCAATTTCCCATTCAAAATTTGCCAATCCGTAGCCTGTGACGCAAAGTGGAGGCAGTAGGGCGGTGGCGATGGCGACCCCTGGAACGGCATTGATTAAGTCCTTACGAGAACCTGCCACAATCCCTGCAATTCCACCAAAAAAGGCGACCAAAACGTCTAAAATGGTGGGGGAAGTACGGGCTGCCATTTCGGAGGTTAAGCCATCAAAAGGTGTTACTAAAAAGTAAAAGGAACTGGTGACCAAACTCACTACAATAGCGATTAAAAAGTGCCGAATGGATGCCCACAATGTTTTTTTGTCATTGATTCCAATCGACAAGCCGATGCCCAAAATTGGCGACATTAAGGGCGAAATTAACATGGCACCAATAATGACGGCAGGGGAATTGAGATTCAAACCGATGGAGGCGATGCAGATGGAGCAAATGAGCAACCATACATTGGCACCTTTGGTTTCAATGTTTTTTTGAATGCCGATTAGCGTTCCTTTGCGGTCTAACCCTTCTCGTAAATCTAAGATGTGTGACCAAAAATGAATGGTGTCTTTCCACCATTCGCCCCAAGTTCTGCTTTCGGTTGGTTTGATTGGTGTTTCGGAATTATTTGTAGGATTGTCTTTAGATGTGTTCACGTTTACTTTTTTTTGGATTTTTTTGTCTACGCACGAAGCCTTTGAATCACGGATTTTTAGGATTGCACAGATTGGACTTTGGTTAATGGTGAATTAGTGGATTCGTCTCTATAGAAATGACTTAAACCCATTGTTGACCAGCATGTTTTTTGTTTGTGGTACATATCGTATTAACCGCAAAGTTCGCAAAGGTGGCGCAAGGGGCGCAAAGGTAGAATTTGGTTATTTCTCTGCGCCCTTTGCGTCGCCCTTTGCGGTAAAAGGAACATTGCACAGGAAAATCTCTTAAAAAATGCTATGTCAACAATGACTTAAACCACTTAAACGACAAAAATAACTTAAACGATTAAGCATTTAATAAATCTTTCATGGTGAAAACACCTTTTTTGTCTTTGAGCCAATTGGCGGCGGTGATGGCGCCGAAGGCGAAGGCGTCACGGGTGTGGGCGGTGTGTTTGATTTTGATGGTGTCCATTGGTGAGGTGTAAGTAATGGAATGAACGCCTTTTACATCATCTTGGCTTCTGTGGGCGATGACAGAGAGTTTATCAGGATTGTCATTGTCTTCGTCGTCTGTCCAATCGTCTAATCGTTTCATACGCCATACGATGTCTTCTGCTAAGGTAATGGCGGTGCCACTTGGTGCGTCTCTTTTTTCTTTGTGATGGGTTTCTTCTATTTTAGGCGTGTAGGTTTTGTGGTCGTTCATCAATTGGGCAAGCTGTTGGTTTACTTGGAAAAATAGGTTCATGCCAATGCTAAAGTTGCTGCCATAAAACAAGGCTTGGTTTTTTTGTTGTGCCAATTCTGTGATGTACTTTAGTTTTCCGTACCAGCCCGTTGTGCCGACAACGACGGGAACGTTGGCTTCAAAGCATTTTTCGATGTTGGCAATGGCTGCTTGTGGCTTTGTGAATTCGATGGCAACATCAGCAGCAGAAAGGGCGTCCGTGCTAAAAGAGTGGGCATTGGCAGAGTCGCTTCTCAATATGACTTCGTATTGTTTGGCATATTTTTTTTTGATTAAATCGTCTATGGCCGTTCCCATTTTTCCGTATCCTAAGAGTGCTATTTTCATATGTGGTTTTTTGATAAATAATGGCGTAAAGATACTGCTTTTTTGGTTTTTGTAGTTTAAGTAGTTTTTGTGGTTTTTTAGTTGTAGTTGTTTTTGTTTTTTCACTGATTGATTAAATTCTGTTTGACTTTTGGGAGATTGACTCTATTGAAGTAATCCTTATGGTTTTTGATGCCATTTAATGCCATTTGGATGCGTTGGGTGGTTACTTCGCCATCACTTAATAAATATTCTTCTATGATGGTTTTTTCGTTGATGCCTGCAATCCATAGTAAGGCGGCAATGATGATGCCTGTGCGGTCTTTGCCTGATAAACAATGAATGAAAACGGGATAAGCTAAATCGTCTGTTTCAAAAACTTGGATAATACTGTTTAGCCAAGTGCGTACTTCCTTTTGAGAGGTATCGTACTTTTCGTATTTGTTTGCCATTGGGAAATGGTAGTAGTCGGCTCCAAAGCTTTCTGAATCGTGTCCATTGCGGAGATTGATGATGCTTTTGGGATTGCCAATTTCATGGGCGGTTTTGATGTAGTCAATAGAGCCACCTCGATAAATTTTCTTTTCGGGGAAAATAGGTTTTTCGGCAATCCAATTAAGGAAAGTACCGACGTCTCGGAAATTGACGCAGCCTTCGGTGTAGTCTAAGGACATGGAGTTAAGGGTTTTCTCTTAAAACCATATCTTTTTCAAAAAAGTTTCTTAAAAACTCGCTTCTGCAATACAAGCAATTACCTTATCAGGATTACAGCCGTTTAATCCTGCGCCCCAAGTGGCATTGAACTCTAATAAAAACCATCCTAATTGGGCATTGTAGCCTATGTCTATTACAAAAGTTTTGGGTAAGGGTAGGGGAGATGTTTCTAAAAAAATGGTGAGAAAGTGATGGGCTTCTTCTATCTTGCCTGTTCCTTCATAAAAAGCCATATCGCTAATTTTTCGATTCAGAATAAAAGCTCTTACTTCTTGTTGTATCGCTATGATTTCTGAAACGATTATTTGTTCGGATGCATTTAATCCTGATGTGATTTTTTGTAAATTAGGTAAGGACTCAACAGTTTGCGCTTTGAATATTTTGGGGGTGATGGGCTTTATAAAGGCAGGAAAAGAAAGGCTTGAAATGCTGTTTATCTTGTAGATGGAAATAAAACGTTTAGTCCACTTTTTGTCTATTTGTGCAATCCATTCGTCTTGTGGGCTGATGAGTTGAATGCTGACGACTTGGGCTAAGACAAGACTAAAAGTATCGGGACCATAAATCGCTAATTTTTTGTTTTGGGTATTGGGCTTTTCCCAGAATTTACTGATGCGCAATACTTGACCATTGGCTTTTTCCCAAGCATTGGCTAAAGCGTCTCTTTCTATATCTATTTTGTCGGGGATGAGTAACAAAGTGTCTTGCATTTTCTTTCTTTGATAGGGGTTCTGGACAGTTTAAAATAGACTCGATAGTAGCGGAATGGCTTTCTTTGGTTGTTGTGGTTTAAGTGGTTTTTGTAGTTGTCATTTCGACTCCGTTCAATGACCGTTTAAAGCCATATTAGCGGATAGCGAGACCGTGTGTGACGACGGAGAGTTTTACCGTTCTCTCCTAAAAATAGAATTTAGAAAAGAATTTAAATTCTATCGTTTTCTCTTGCTCTCTTTATAGCATAAAAAAAGGCTAAGTAACATTTTTTGTATGCTCCTTAGCCTTGATTGTACTGCTTTGTTTTTAATCTTCGTGATCTTGTACGTAGACCTTTACGCCTTTGTATTTAGCCTTTTGAAAAGCTTTAGGGACAGAGCCTTTTCTCTTTTGGTCTATCTCAAAAACAGAATGACCCTTCATCACTTCAATTTTGCCAATTTTGATGCTTTTATCCTGTAACTTTCCAGCCAAGAAACGAGACAAAGAAGCGGGCGTCATACGGTTTTTTTCTCCTAAATTAATGAAGAATTTTGCGTAGCTTTTTTTGTCGCCCTTCTTTCCTTTCTTGCCACTTCCGCCACGGTCACCACGATTTTCTTTATCGCCCCGACCACCACGGTCTCTATCGCCCCGACCACGATCTCTGTCACGTCCACCACGTCCTTTTCTATCTCTTCCACGCCCACGACTTCTACGACCAGGACGATCCTCCCGACCACCTCTTGAGCTTTTAGCCTTTGCATTTAAATCTTTAGCGTCCTTATAATACTCTAAAAAGCGATTGAACTCAACAGATATAAAACGCTTGATTAAATCTTCTTTTTCCAACCAAGAAAGCTTCTGTAAAATAGCAGGTAAGTATTCTGCAATTTTTGATTCATCAACCTCTGTTTTTTCTACTTTATCCAACAACGTAAAAAGTTGTTTTTCACAAATATCTTTACCCGATGGCACCATTTTGCGCTCAATGGTTTTTCCAATTTTCTCCTCTAAATGCTTTATTTTATTGCCTTCTCTCGAATGCACAATAGAGATAGAAGTTCCTTTGTTATTGGCACGACCTGTACGGCCACTTCTATGTACATACGTATCGGTTTCATCAGGCAAATTATAGTTGATGACATGTGTAAGATTGTCCACATCAATACCTCTTGCAGCAACATCTGTAGCGACTAAAAGCTGGATGTTTCCCTTTCTAAAACGACCCATTACATGGTCTCTTTGTGCTTGCGACAAATCCCCATGCATGGCATCGGCATTGTAGCCATCCTGCATTAGTTTTTCTGCAATTTCCTTTGTATCTCTTCTTGTTCTACAAAAAACAATACCGTATATTTTTGGATTAATATCAGCAATTCTTTTGAGGGCTAAATAACGGTCTTTAGCTTGTACCATGTAATAAGTATGTGTTACATTACTCGTACTGACATTAAGCGGACTTACTGATATTTCACCAGGGTCTTTCATGTGTTTTTTTGCCAAATATCGAATGCCTTTAGGCATAGTTGCAGAAAATAACAAGCTCTGTCTTTCTTCGGGTGCATGTGACAAAATTTCATCTAAATCCTCTTTAAAACCCATAGACAACATCTCATCTGCCTCATCCAAAATCACCCACTTTAAGCTCTCTAATTTTAGTTTTTTGCGCTTGAGTAAATCAAGTGTACGACCTGGCGTACCCACCACAATTTGCGCTCCTTTTTTTAGGTCACGAATTTGTGCAGTAATAGGCGTACCACCATAAACCGCCACCGTACTCAAGCCTTTGATGTACTTAGAATACGATGCCATATCTCTTTCAATCTGCAAACATAGTTCTCTTGTAGGACAAAGAATCAACGTTTGTACCTCCGTCGAAGAAACATCTGTTCCATGCAAAACAGGCAATCCAAAAGCTGCTGTTTTACCCGTACCTGTTTGTGCCGTTGCAATCAAATCTCCCTCCGTATTAATTAAATGTGGAATACTTTTTTCCTGAATGGGCGTTGGGTGGTCAAAGCCCAATTCTTTAACTGCTTTTAAAATTTCCTCTTTAAGACCTAACTCTTCAAATGTAATCATGGCGCAAAGGTACGCTTTTTTATTGATTTACGCACTTATTTGAGAACTCTGGTAGAGATAGATAATACTATTTATGTCGTTTAATAGTATATGTGATTTTTGTAAATAATTGATAGTCAGTGTTTTAGTAAATGATACTTCGTTTTTTTCAATTATATTAAGGAGAGAACGGTTTATCTTTCATCGTAACAGAAAGTCCTGCTATCCGTTCTTATGGCTATCACCATTTAGAAGCTAAGAAAAAAGCTACAACCAAGCAAACCACAAAAACGACTTAAACCACAAAAACCAGATAGCCATACCACTGCTATCAGGTCTATTTTGGGCTGACAGCACCGCTATCCACTTGCCCAAAATACCTTTTTTGTAATAGCATTTAAAAAGGCACAGTCGTCGAAAAAATAATTGTACAGTAAATCAACGGTTGAGACCATTCAAAATAGCCCTGATAGGAGTGGTTGGAAGATTGCGTTGGCTGCCTTTCGGTTCATTTGTGGAAATGAAAGGCATTTTGGAAATGCCTTTCAATACGGTACAGTGCGTGAGAAAATGGAAGGCATTTTGGAAATGCCTTCCATTAGCGGATAGCAGGACTTTCCATCACGACGAAGCAATAAACCGTTCGCTCCAAAAAATAAAAAATCCCACTATCTTGTTTTAAGACAGTGAGATTTTTTTGGAAGATTTTTAGACTAAGCACTCAATCCATTCGCTCCAGCTTCTGCTACGGCATGGTCATTTTCTACAGAGCTACCACTTACGCCAATTGCGCCGATGATTTCACCATCTTTGTTCTTGATTGGGACGCCGCCAGGAAATGAAATCAAGCCTCCGTTAGAATGCTCAATGTTGTACAAAGCTCCACCTGGTTGAGAAAGTCCGCCAATATCGCCTGAATTCATATCAAAAAAACGAGCCGTTTTTGCTTTCTTTAAAGAAATATCCGCAGAACCCAACCACGCTCCATCCATACGGACAAAAGCTAAGATATTTGCTCCTCCATCAACCACACAAATATTCATTTTTGTATCTAATTCCACTGATTTTGCCTTTGCAATTGCAATGATTTTTTCTGCTTGTTCTAAGGTGATGTTCATTTTTATGTAATTTATATTTTATGAAAATGCAAATATAAACAAAAAGAACTAAACTCAGAACTGCAATCTCGCTCCTAAACCAACTCCCCAAGATTTTGTGCCTTCCAAAGGTTTTACAAACGGCATGACTTGTAACGATAAATCTTCTTCCATCTCCAAATCAAAACCATACAAATGTGCATAAACTGTAGCATCCAACACATTCAAAATGTACCAAGCACTTGTCACAATAATCGAAATTTCCATCAAATTTAAAAAACGCTCTCGATTTTTTAAGAGTAGGGCGGCATTTGAATTGGGATCAACCAAAGAACTCCATGCATCGGGCGAAGTTTGGTAAATGTAAGCGTGTCGATATGCTTGATTGCGGACAGCCGTATAGTAAATGGCATAACCACCAGCTCCCAAACCAGCCCAAATAAAAGGTGCTTTGATGCGGTGTCCTTTGCCATTGTAAATCTGCCCCAAACCTGGCACAATCGCAGAGTAATAAGCAGCCCGAACAGGCGGATGTTTCTTCTCACTATTCATCGACAACGAAGCGGCATATGCATCCAACATATTGAACCCATAGGACATCAATGTCAACGCCAAAGCCACATTGTATCGTTCCTTTTCCTCAAAGCGAAGAAAATTTAAATCCCGTGTTGTGTACTGTGTAAATAAGGAATCAGGTGGATCTGCAAAACGCAAAAGATAGGCTTCATTGTACCGATTATAAGAACGTTTGTAAGTAATTGCATACGCCAAACTCGTTCCAAATACCCCTGCAAATAGAGGAGCTTTCCAATATTGTCGGTTATAAATTTGCCCACCACCAGGCACTAAAGCCGAATACATCAACGCCTTTTCAGGATTGCGTAGCCGTGAGGAATCCACCACCACCGCAGTAGAATCATCCTGTTGTTGAATCACAATCAAGGTATCTTCCACAATCGTAGAAGTAGATAAACTATCCTCCGTTTGGGCAAAACTACTCAAACAAAGAAACAACAAAGTAAAAAAGAAAAAGACGTATTTCATGCAAAAGGTTTATTGCAAAACGAGAAAAGAGGGAAGTAAGTAAAGCATTTTTTTAAAATTAAGAAACCTTTAACGTCTCTGGTCATTGATTGGAAAAAACTTATATGGACTTTGGACAAGAAATGAGGAGTCAAATGAAAAAAACTTATATGAACTTATATGGTTACCGCAGAATATCCAAAATCCGATTCAAATCATCCTCCGACAGAAACGGAATCGTCAATTCTCCCTTACCTTTTTTCTTATATTTTACCCGAACCTTCGTTTCAAACTGTTCTGACAATTCATCCTGCAATTTTTGGTATTCAACAGGCAATTTAGTAGGAACTTTCTTTGCCTTTTCGCCCATCGGACCCATTTTCAACTCCTTCACATATTCCTCCACTGCTCGAACCGACAATTTTTTCGCCAAAATCTCCTTATACAAATTTAATTGCAACCCAATATTGCTCTCCAAGCCCAACAAAGAACGAGCATGACCCATCGAAATTTTCTTAGCCTTAATGCCCTCTTGAATCTCAGGCGGCAATTTCAACAAACGCAAATAATTGGTAATCGTCGAACGCTCCTTACCCATGCGCATCGACAGTTCATCGTGCGTCAAAGCACATTCCTCAATCAATAGTTGGTACGTAATCGCAATTTCCATTGAATTCAGGTTTTCCCGTTGGATATTCTCCAACAACGCCATCTCCAACAGTTCCGTTTCCGTCGCCGTTTTCACATAGACAGGCACTTTTTCCAACCCAGCCAATTTTGCTGCTCGAAATCGTCGTTCTCCTGCAATCAACTGAAAGGTATCACCGCCCATCGAACGCACCGTCAAAGGCTGCACCAATCCATAGGTCTTAATCGACTGCGCCAACTCCGCAAGGCGTTCAGGGTCAAACAACTTACGAGGCTGATTAGGATTCGCCTCAATCGAAGTCAACGGTATTTCCGCAATTTGTCCCGTCACAGGGGTTGTAGATGTCGCTGCTTGTTCCACAATTTTTTCCACCAAAGCCTTCTTTCTCGGCTGATTAATATCCGCAAAATTCTGCCCCAACAAAGCCTCAATACCCTTACCCAACCTCTTGTTGTTTTTCTTACTCATTACAATATATTTGAACTTTTTCCATAAATCA
>Ga0209185_1001378_pt1 | contig 21442 bp, 18 predicted proteins | sample SidtaG_2_FD_187425 | JGI IMG/M metagenome (GOLD analysis project Ga0209185, IMG submission 187425) | Marine algal microbial communities from Sidmouth, United Kingdom - Sidmouth_Asex2 metaG (SPAdes) (version 2) | ecosystem: Host-associated > Algae > Red algae > Unclassified | place: Sidmouth... | reverse complement strand
TTGTATTTTTTCGATAATTGAGCCTCATTTTGAGCTGCATACCCTACGGTACGGAGCGAAAAATAGGAGAAGAGTATCGGAAAAAGACAATGTTAGCTGCATACAAAATATTTCTAAATAAAGTCTATTACTAAACTATATTCTTATTGCTTTGTTTGATATATGCTGTTTCTTTTAAAAAATAAAATAATGATTTCAAAATTAAAAAATCCAATTACCCAAGCCATCGTATCTTTTAGCATCGGTATCATATTAATGCTGTCTCTGTGGGGAGTTTCTGCAAACGGCTCGCCTGTCTCACCGCGTTCTTTCTGGCTTTCTTCTGCTTTTTCTTTACTTTTGTATGCTTTTTTTAGTGCCGTAAGTAGTTCATCAGCAAAAAATATATTTAAATACTGGGCTATAGCAATTTTATTATTTTTGGTTATGATGTTCAGTTTTTCAGGCTTAGCTACATACCTTTCGCAGATGTACATTACAGAAGCAAAATCGTATTGGAGGATTTATATTACAGTAGCTGTTGCTTATGCTATTTTTTTAGTTATAGCATTTTTGATGAAAAATGTGCTGGGTGTTATGAGAACTAAAGTTGAACGAAGAGAATACGAGGATAAAGAAAATATATTAAAATAATCCTACATTTTCTTCTGATTCTCAATCCATTGATTCATAATACGTTCCAGTGTAAAAAGCGGTATTGAGCCATTCTTCAGAATCATATAATGAAACTCGCGTACATCAAATCTATCGCCCAGCTCCTGCTCTGCGGTATAACGTAATTCGCGGATTTTCAGTTCACCGACTTTATACGAAACCGCCTGTCCGGGCCAAGCTATATAACGGTCAATTTCGGTATTGACATTGTGCAAAGCGAGGGCGGTATTTGAAGCGAGATAGTCAACTGCTTGCTCGCGTGTCCAATCTTTGGCGTGTAGCCCGACATCGACCACGAGGCGACAAGCACGCCACATTTCGTAAGTCAGCCGACCAAATTCTTCGTAAGGTGTTGTATAAATTCCCAACTCCTGCCCCAGCCATTCGCTGTACAATGCCCAACCTTCGCCGTAGCTGCTCAGGTAAGTATGCTGGCGAAAATCGGGAAGGTCTTTCAGTTCTTCGGCAAGCGAAATTTGGAGATGATGACCAGGAACAGCCTCATGCAAAGTCAGCGCAGGAAGGTTGTATAAAGGTCTATTTTTCAGGTCGTAAGTGTTGACCCAGTAAGTGCCTGATTGATGGTTGGCATACGAACCGGGTACGTATCTGCCTGTCGTATAGCGCGGCGCGATTTCGTCCGGTACAGGCTCTACGCCATAGGGCAAACTCGGTAATTTTCCAAACACTTGTGGTAGCCGTCCGTCGATGCGCTTGGCAATATAAGAGGCTTCTTTGAGCAGACATTCGGGCGTACTGCAATAAAATTGTGGGTCGGTACGCAGGAAGTGAACAAAGTCTGCAAATGTTCCTTCAAAATCCACTTCGCCGATGATTTCGTCCATACCTTTACGGATACGCGCGACTTCTTCCAAACCCACCTGATAGACTTCTTCTATCGAAATATCCAGTGTCGTAAAATAATCAATTCGCTGTTGATAATATGCTTTTCCCTTAGGAAAATGTATCGCGCCAATCGTAGTGCGCGCTTGTGGGCGATATTCGTTTTTGACAAACTCACTTAATGCCTTATACGCAGGCGTAACACTTTGACTAATAGCTAATTGACCTTCTGTTTGTAACATTAGGTGGTACTTTTTATCTACCTTCGACATCCGCTTGAATGGTTCGTAAAAATAACTATCTTCAGGGTTCTCGGAAATGTATGCGTCCATTCCCTTCTCGTAATTTTCAAGGATAATTTTGGGTAAAGTCATCCCTTTTTTAATCCCCAATCGCATGAGCGCAATGTGATCATCAACATACTTTTTGAACCCACGCAAGCGTCCGATATACTGCTCATAATTTTCCACCGAATTTAACGGAAAATCATTAGCAGAAAATGCGAAAGTCGAATGAAAACCACTGTCAGAATCCCACGGAATGAGGTAGCTTTGATACTCAACCTGCGCCACATCATCTTCCAACATAAATTTGAACATATCGTAATTGACCTGCGCCTCACTGTCGAGAGATTTGTGGTCTATTTCCTCTAATTTTTTCAAAATTCCTCGCCAAAAATCCGCCCTACGTTCATGCGCTGCTACGGATACTTCCGCGAATTTGGTGCGGTCGCTTTCGTAGCCCAATGAAGCCGCAAATGCAGGATATTCTTGCATTCTGAATCCCCAATCTTGTGAGATGAGTTGCGCGAGTTCTGCTTTTGGTGTTTGGGCATTTGCCGTGAATATTACAGTGAAAATTAGGGTGAGGGTGAGGAGTGGATTTTTCATAATTTGTTGGTTTTTAATTAAATGTGAATATATTACAAATCATCTTCAGTTAAACCTACAATTTTCATTAGAGCTTTGAGCAAATCTAATTTTAGCGGTATTACCATGTACAGGCACGGATGTTCTGCTCTATGACCTGATTTATCATAGATGTTGTGGCTACCTTTTATGCGTTTAAGTTGCCAGCCGTGTCGTTCCAAAATTCGACAAAATCGTTTACCAGATACTTGTTTTATACGGCAATTTCAACAATTCGAGATTTTTCTGTATCCGTAGGTTCTTCTATGTCAACGGATAAACATCCTTCAACCGCCTCATACAAGTTTTGCAATAACTCATCAAAAGTATCTCCCTGTGTCATACAGCCCTCAATTGCAGGAACTTCTGCCCAGTAACCGCCTTCTTCGACTTCATGTATAATGACTTTTAATTTCATGTATCTATTTTGGTTCTTTGACAAATCCAGTGAAGTGAATGAAAATTTGGGCGTACCCCCCTCCTTATCAGTCGGGGGTCGGGCTATCCGGCACTCTCTCCACTCCGCTATCGCTACGTTACGTTCAAACAACACCTACTATCCCTTACGCAAGGGACGAACAATCGCGGGATTTGTTAAAGAACCTCTATTTTTTATCTGATTTTAGTGAAACATATAAGAAAAAGAACAATTCAGACGGGTAGATTATTTTTTTCGTCTTCCCTTACGTTCAAACAACTCCTACTATCCCTTACGCAAGGGACGAACAATCGCGGGATTTGTCAAAGAACCTCTATTTTTTATCTGATTTTAGTGAAAGATATAAGAAAAAGAACAATTCAGACGGGTAGAGTGTGTCACAAATCGGTGGTTAGTCTATAAAAAATAGAAACCCCTAAAAATAGCGTCTTTCTAAATTTATTTGAGTGTGTCAATCGGTGGCATTAAAGGTACGGTAGTACCGTCCCCGTTTGTAGCAAGGTCTAAAGAACGACCGATTAAGGTACGTAGTACCGACACCGTTGGCGCGTACAAACGGTATCGGTGCTACGCACCTTGATTAGCCTTGGGTTTGCTTTTTCTGCAAACGGGGTCAATGCTAACGCATATCGGTATCGCAACGACCACCGATTTGTGACACACTCTAATAAATCGAAAATTCTGCTCCGGTACAGGCACGTCTATCTCTTGCCACGAGTAAGTGTATCGACCACATATCAGCGATATTTTCCATAGCGCGGATGATATTTTCTTTACCTTAATTATTGATAATGAGCGATTTACCTAATTACCCAAGTTCCCTAATTACCCAATATCCAAAGTTCAGTTAACAACCTTCTTCGCATCTCGCAGCACCAACTTAGTCCGTTCCGGTCCATTTGAAATCATGGTAATCGGTACATTCAGCTGATTTTCTAAGGCTTGAATGAAATCTTTCGTTTTCGATGGAAATTCATCAAAATCTGTGACATCATTTATAGATGTTTTCCAACCTTCATAACTCGTATAAACAGGTTTTATTTTATCGTTATTAAAATCAAAAGGAAGTGTGTTTTGTACTTCGCCGTTGATGTCGTAGGCAGTGGCGGCTTTGATTTGCGCGAGGTCGTTCATCACATCTATTTTTGTAATAACAAGTTGGGTAACGCCATTAATCATGATGGTATATTTCAGTGCCGGAATATCAATCCAACCACATCGACGCGGACGCCCGGTAGTTGCTCCAAATTCCTGCCCAACTCGCGCCAATTCTGCGCCGGCTTCATCGTGCAATTCGGTTGGAAATGCGCCGCTACCTACGCGTGTACAATACGCCTTTGTGATGCCAATGACCTCACCGATACGCTGCGGCGCAACGCCCAGCCCTGTACATACGCCCGCTGTGATTGTGTTGGAAGAAGTCACGAAAGGATAAGTCCCAAAATCAATATCGAGCATAGAACCTTGCGCGCCTTCTGCCAAGATTTTTTTGCCGGAATTGAGGGCTTCGTTGATGTAGTATTCGCCGTCTACAGCGGATAATTTTTTGAGGGTTTCAATGCACTCGAACCATCGTTTTTCCAATGCTTCGAGGTCGAAATCTATCTTGGGATAGATACTGAGAAGTTGTTGGTGTTTATGACGAAGCTGTTCGTATTTTTCTCTAAAATCATCGGTATAAATATCGCCTATACGCAAACCATTTCGCCCCGTCTTATCCATATAAGTCGGACCGATGCCTTTTAGCGTAGAGCCAATTTTTTCTTTGCCCTTGGCTGCTTCGGAAGCCGCATCGAGGAGGCGATGTGTTGGGAGAATAAGGTGGGCTTTTTTCGAGACTAAAAGCCGGGATTCGTAGTCTACATTTGCTTCGCGCAAACCTGCGAGTTCTTTTTCGAGAATAACGGGATCGATGACCACGCCATTGCCAATAAGATTGATAATGCCTTTGCGGAAAATTCCGGAAGGGATGATGTGGAGGACAAATTTTTGTCCATCAAATTTGAGGGTATGCCCTGCATTGGGTCCGCCCTGAAAGCGTGCTACAATGTCGTATTTTTTGGCAAGGTGATCTACAATTTTACCTTTGCCTTCGTCGCCCCATTGCAAGCCGAGTATCACGTCTATAGTCATTCCGTAAAGTGGTTAGAAACTAATAAATTGTGACACTGATTTTAGCGTGTCACTTTCAAACCACCAAATTTACGGATTATATACGACTAAACGAAAATTAGTTTTGGTTTGCAAATAATTGGTACGCATCTTCGACAGAATTGGCTGTCGTGAATACGTGCTTTAGTTTTGTCAGGACCAATAATTTGGATGCATCTTCGCTAACATTGGTGATAACGGTGTCGCCGCCTGCATTGCGTGATTTAGTAAGTACAGAAATCAAGAAATTGAGTCCTGCGCTGTTTAAAAATCGTAATTTAGAGAGGTCGATGACGAATCTGTTAGCACCTGTCTCGATGATGTCTTTAACTTCCTCCAGAATTTGTCTATTTTCAAATTCGCTAATAAGATTATCTACAGAAAGTACTTGAATTTCTTCCTGTGTTTCGATTGAATAAGTCATAATGTTTCCTTTTTCGTGTGTTTGATTTATAATCGTCTTTTGGTGTTTGTGCCTTTTATTATAATATAATGTGTTGTCTTTTTTCTTTCAAGACGCTAATAATTTCAAAATGGTTGGTTAGTCGGTACGAATTTTGTAGTATTTTTTCTAAATAGCGAAAGAATATTAGGTTTTAACTTTATATTAACGGGGTATTTGACCGTTAGCAGACATTTATAGACTAATTAGAGGCATATCGAAGTCGGTTCTTTTGTAATAAAAATAAAAAAGGCAATGTAGTTTTTTCACAACGACATTGCCTTTTTCTTTTAAATTAACCTCAAAATCTATCCCCTCCCGATTAGTCAATATTTTTCAATAAACTACGCAATTCTTGCTCTTGTATTTCGTTATCTGTTCTTTTTTTATTGCGCCACCACATAAACATCATACTCATCGCTATTATATAAGGTGCTAATAATAAGTATAGAATGCCCTTATTCAAGCCATTGGCTTCATCACTATTTTCTACGGCAGCCCTGCACATGGCGCATTGTGCATCTGCTATGCTTGTCACAAATAAAGTGACAAATATTGTGGCTACGATTCCTATTACAAACGTTTTGTGACGCATAAAATGCTTTTAATTTTAATTTAACAAATTTAATCATACGTAATATGGCGCAATCATCAAATAGCAAACCACTCCCGTAATCGCAACGTACAACCACAGTGGAAACGTCCATTTAGCGATTTTCTTGTGTCGTGCGTCCTGCCGCGTAAAGCCCCGAATGAACGTAAATAACACAAAAGGAACGACGACAGCAGACAGTATTATGTGACTAATTAATAGAAAATAATAAACGGAACGCATCGCACCTTCACCACCATAACTCGTTGGTTGTGTGGAAGAATGGTAGAGTACGTAGGACAATAAAAAGATGACCGATAAGCCCATTGCAATGAATATCATGCGCTGGTGGAGGTCGATTTTTCGTTGTTTTATGAAATAAATTGCTAATATAAGCACGACAGCCGTGACAGTATTAATGCTCGCATAAAATGGTGGCAGGAGATAGGGATCGAAAGGCAGCGTAAGCTTGGGCATACGCGGATTCATCAGTATCGCTACTATTAGAGGTACTGCGATGGATAGGACTATCGCGACCCTATTCATACTTTTGATTTGGGTTTGGTTGTATTTAACTGTACTCATTATTCGTTGATTCGTTGATTCGTTGATTCGTTGATTCGTTGATTCGTTGATTCGTTGATTCGTTGATTCGTTGATTCGTTGATTCGTTGATTCGTTGATTCGTTGATTCGTTTTATTTCTATTTTGCGGAGCAAAATATTTACCGATTAACGGATAAAACGAATAACGAATAACGATTAACGAGTCAACTAATCAACGAATCACTTCTCCGTTTTTCGTTTAAATCCAATTTCTTTTTTCTTGTCTCTTGGTAGCATCAATGCCATGTGGTGTATCATCGTGTCATCAAATTCATCTTTTTTGATGTCGTAATACCCTCTGATATTCATGTCTTTACCCACTATCAATAATTTATTTTTTTCATTTTCGGGCAATTGATACATATCATATAATTGCGTTTGAGTCATACCTTCGGGCGGCGCAACGAAGTGCCAATTTGACTTCTTTCTGTCCACTTCAATATCGTACTTTTTTAATATACTCGCGTAATCGTAATTCGCCTCCGGCAAATAAGAAATGACGTGTACATCTTTATCCTTAAATTGTAGGCTGATTTGATGCAATAATTCGAGTGACAATTTATCGTCAGAAAAGAAGTGAACGGCATGTGGGCTACCTTGCAACGTTTTCGGCAAAAGGCTGTCGCCAGCAGTCGTCAAAAAGGAAAAAGTGGGAACTTCGCCTTTGGGTTCAAGATGTTTAAGGTGTTTGACTTGCTGATTGAAGCCACTTTTCATCCACAGATATGAGCCCAGGGGAAAAACAAGTAAAAGTAGTGCCAGGGCAGCGTATTGTATAATTTTTTTCATTCCTAAAATCGAATTTTACTTAATAAACAAGCGAAAATCTTGATTGTTCGATTATTAATTTTTAACTTTAATCGTAAATAAATGCTTAGACGCTGCAAAAGTAACATTTTATGAACAATTTAGAACTTAAAGGTGGTATTATAGAAATGGTAGCTCATGTTGACAATGAAGATGTGTTGAAAAAAATGTATCAAATCATGTCTGAAATTACCTTACAAACCTCGTATGATGAAACCACACTCACGCCCGAACAAGAAGTGGCTTTGGATATAGAAATTGAGGAAAGTTTTATACCTGAAAATTTAGTGGAGCATCAACTTGTACTACAAAAAATGTCCCGATGGTTAAATCAATAAAATGGAACAAACGGGCATTGGATACCTTTTATAAAACTGCCAATTACCTTGAACAAAATTTCTCCGAAAAGACAGCTAACAACTTCGTAAACAGTATTTTAGACAAAATAGAAGTTGTGAAAAAATACCCATCTATCGGACGAAAAGCACCGAAACGGAAAACAATCCGATTCGTACTCGTAGGGAAATATCGACGTTTATACTACTGAATTGAAGGTAGCCAACTCGTAATTTCAAGTATATTTGATACTCGACAACATCCAAGTTCAGATACTCACCAATAAATATGTATTGACGCACACGATGCATACGTCAATACATCACATATTCTACCTAAAAATCCACACCACAATCGCCGTAGCAATCAACAATAAAACAGAAAGAATACGATAGTTCTGATACCAAGCCATGCCTTTCAGTTCTTCCGTTTCGGCGGTGATGAGTTCTTTGCGCCAAATATAATTTTCGACCTGTTCGGCGCGAGGTGGTTCGGTTCGTAAACTCACTAAAATCTCAACGATACAGCAGATAGCAAAGAGATAAAATGTTTGGTGTAAGAAATGAATATTATCTATAAATTGCAGAAAATCAAGAGCTTGGCCACCTTGCATACTCGTAGCAATCACCGACCAAACGATAATAATACTAACTCCAAAACCTGTCATCAGCGCAGCAAATGCGCCCGTAGCCGTTGCACGTTTCCAAAACAAACCTACGATAAATACCGCCGCAATCGGAGGCGAAATATAAGCAAGCACTTTCTGTAAATATTCCCACAAACCACCTGCTTCGGCAATAAACGGCGCCCATGCAGAAGCCAAAACAACCAAAATAAGCGTCGTAATTTGACCGATGCGGACGAGTTGTTCGCTCGTGAGATTGGGACGAAGTTGTTTGAAAAAATCCATCGTCACGAGTGTCGAAGCCGAGTTGAACGTTGCTGAAATACTCGACATCATCGCCGCCAAAAGTCCCGCCAAAACCAGTCCCAACAAGCCCTTGGGCAGCAAATCAAATATCAAAACCGGATAAGTCGCATCCGGGCAATCCTTCAGTTTTTGGCAAATCGTACCATCCGCAAATTGATAATTGATACCCGAAATATCAACACCGGAATACAGCAAAATCGCCAGCGTACCAGGCAAAACCATGATGAAAATAACAGGTAATTTCAAAAATCCGGCGAATAATGCACCCCATCTACCATGATTAATATCCTTCGCACCGAGTACACGTTGTACCATAAATTGATTGTTTGCCCAGAAATAAAAACCCAAAATAGGCGCACCAAACAGCAGCCCCGTCCACGGCATAAAACCATCGACGCCCTGCCCCGTTCCCATAAAGAAATCGTACCAATTCTGACCACTTCCACGGAACATACTCAGTACTTCTTGCCCGCTATTCAGCACAATACCCGTGTCAGGATTCGTAAATTCGCCTGCACTCGCTTTGGCATCCAAGCCCGCCATCATACCACTCCAACCGCCGACCTGACCAAAAGCTAAATAAGTCAAAATAATCGACCCGATAACCAATAAAATCGCCTGTATCACCTCCGTATGAATCACAGAACTCAAGCCACCCGGAATCGTATAAGCAGCAGCCGCCGCCGCCAATATCACGATAATCACCCAACTCGCCGTATCCGGAAAAATCAGTTGCAACACGATAGACCCAACGTATAAAGCCGCCGCCGTATCAATCAACACATTACCCACCACCATAATAAATGAGAAATAGTAACGCGAGCGTTTATCGTATCGGCGTTCCAAAAATTCGGGCATCGTATAGACCTTCGATTTGAGGTAAAAAGGCAAGAAAAATATCGCAAAAAACACCAAGACCACCGCCGCAAGCCACTCATAATTAAAGACATGTGTATCGGTTTTGTACGCAGCACCCGCTAATCCTACGAGCGTAGAACTCGAAATATTCGCCGCAAAAAGCGAGATACCAACTATGGGCCAGAGCATATTTCTACCCGCCAAAAAGTATTCTTCTGAGTTTTTCCGTTTGGCATGATACAGCCCATATCCGATAATGAATAAGGCATAAACTATCATAATCACAAAGTCGATAGTATGTAGTTGAAGCGTCATAATTTGCTGATTTTTATGCGATAAATATAAGTCATTTTTATAATTCTACACTAATCACTTCTAATTTATTCTTATTTTTTGCAAAATATTTTGTAGTTTTTCTTTAATGCTTATTTGCTTGATTTGTCGCATTTGTTCGTTTCAATATTGCAACAAACAAGTGAAATGAGCTTTAATATTATAAAAACAGTTATCTTTGCGGAGAAAACAAAAACCAAACTATCGTAGACACCTTGCAAATGAAAAAAATACTACACATATCCACCGAATGTTATCCTGCTGCCAAAGCTGGCGGTATGGGTGATGTAGTCGGCGCATTGCCGATTTATTTACCCGAAACTGGCATTGAGGCTTCGGTTATTATTCCGAAATATAAACGTGAATGGTTTGCTACACGAAAGTACAAATCTATTCAGAAAGGCAGCTTTAAACTCGGCTCCGAAGTCGTGAAATATGATATACAATTGCTTGAAAATGAAGACTTAGGCTATCCGTTTTATTGCGTAGACATTCCCGGAAAATTTGACCGCGAAAGCATCTATCTTGCACCGAACGGGCACGGCTACCCCGATGAAGTACAGCGCAATATCGCTTTCCAAACAGCGATATGCGAATGGCTCTCAAAAGGCAAACAAACCTTTGATGGGCTGCACTGCCATGACCATATGACGGGCTTGATTACCTTTTTCATCAAGTACTGCCCGGCGTATAAAAAACTCGCCGATACGCCCACTTTTCTCACTATCCATAATGGGCAATATCGCGGCGCATTCGATTGGGAAATGGTGGATATTTTCCCTGATTTTGACAGAAAATTTGACGGAATTTTGGATTGGGATGGAAAAATAAACAGCCTCGCCACTGCCATCAAATGCGCTTGGAAAGTCAACACCGTTTCGCCTGCATACATGGAAGAATTGTCCGAAAATTTCGATACACTTACGCCATTAATTCAACAGGAAAAAGAAAAAACAAGCGGTATTTTAAACGGTATTGACCCCGAACTTTGGAATCCTGCCACCGACAAATATCTGGACGAGCATTTGAAAAAGAATAATTGGAAAACCTTTAAATCGCACCATAAAAACGCACTTTTAAAGCGTTTTGAGCTAAAAAGTCGCCGTCCGCTCATCGGTTTTATCGGTCGTTTTGCTCATCAAAAAGGTGCAGACATACTCGCAGCTGCGATTGATGAATGTTTGGAAAATAACAAAACTGCCAGCTTCATTATTTTGGGCTCAGGCAGCAAATCACTGGAAGAAAAAATTAAAACACTAGTTAAAAAATACCCCAAATCCGTAACCGCTATTATTGCCTACAATGAAGGACTTGCACGACAGATTTATGCGGCTTGCGACTACCTCATCATGCCTTCCCGATTTGAACCTTGCGGACTAAATCAACTTTATTCAATGCGCTATGGAACGATACCTATAGTGAGTGCCGTCGGTGGTTTGATAGATACTGTTCCAGATATTTCCGTAGACGGAAATGGCATCGCTTTTCCGCAAGCAGAAACGGAATATGTCACACAAGCCATTGAGCGTTCTATTATCTTATATAAAGATAAAAATAAATTCATCAAACTACGAGATAAAATCGTCGCCTTAGATTATTCATGGAATCAGTCGGCTAAAGTATACTCAGATTTGTATTTCGAATCTATTGGTAAATAACAATTATAAAAAATGAAATTATCATGGTTAATTCTTTTGGCATTTATTCTTAGTATTATTTCACTGAGTTTTAAAAGTCATTATAAAGGCGTCGTGGGCAATGTCTGCGAAAAAACAGCAGAAAATCCAAGAGGCTATTGCTATGAACAGTTGCCACAACGAGGCTTTCCCGTAGGTTATTTCAGGGATAACGGCGGGGTGTCTGTGGTAGGTACATTACATTATGGCGACCACTTTGAATTCGACCGATTCGCTGCAAATACACTTATATATTTTTCAATTCTATACGTGCTGTTTTTTATTTATAGAAAATATAATAACCGTTAGCGGTTCGACATTATTTTCTCCAACTTTTCATAACTTAATCGCCGACCACAAATGATGAGTACTACGTTTTTTCCTTTATATTTTTCGGGTGCTTTGAGTAGCGTGGCGAGTGCCAAACCTGCCGAACCTTCGACCATCATTTGTCGGTTTTTGATGAGCCAAAGCAAGGCGTGTGCTATTTCTTTTTCGGAAATTAAGACAAATTCATCAACTATTTTTTTGCACAAATCAAAGGTAATTGCGCCTTGTTCGATGCCGCCTGCTGTGCCGTCGGAAAGGGTGGGTTTTGCGATGAGTTCTTCGATGATATGTCCGCGTTCGATGGAAAGTGTCATTTCTGGACTGTTTTTAGGTTGGCACCCAATCATTTGAATATCAGCATTATGCGATTTCAAATATCCACCAATTCCAGCCATCAAACCACCTCCGCCAATAGGGACAAAGACCGCTTCTACTTCTGGTAAATCCTGTGCAATCTCCAAACCAATCGTACCTTGTCCGGCGATGATGTCGGCATCGTTGTACGGGTGTACGAGGATGTGTCCGTGCTTCTTTGCGTAGGTGCGGGTGTAGGTTTCGGTTTGGAGGCAATCTTGTCCGTGAAAGTGTAGCGGTACGCCAAATGTACGCAAATATTCGAGCTTGGAGGGCGATACATTTTTGGGTAAAAAGACCTCGCCACGTAAGCCCAATTTTTGAACGGCATAGGCAAATCCTGCCGCGTGATTGCCCGTAGATGCAGCGACAAATGTTTTGTTTTCGCGCTCGTTTTTAGGAATAGAAAGGATTTTATTCATCGCACCACGCAGTTTGAATGAGCCTGTGAGTTGCCAGTTTTCCAATTTTAAATATACATTCGCACCTGTCATTTGACTGAGTAAAACGCTGTGTTCGAGTGGCGTATGGCGGATGTGGGGGCGGATGCGCTCGTGCGCTTGTGTGATAGCTTGCATTTGTAAGTTTAAGTCGCTCATCCTCAATAAGAGGGTGAAAGTAGCACAGGCTTTTAGCCTGCACTGCGTTAACTCGTCCTGTTTTGTCGAAGTAACGTGTCGATATAGTGCGGTGCAGGCTGGAAGCCTGTGTTACTTTTCCTCGAAAATGAATTTCACCCTATATTGGGGATGAGCGTTAAGTTTAAAGAGTATGTCACAAATCAATGGTCAAATAAGGGACGAAACATTCGATGTTGAAGCCTCTTTTAAATGAGACTGTAAGGTACTTAATAAAGTAAATCCAAAGCAAGCACAAGCGTTGGATGTTCGGTTGATTTTCGGATAAAGCGGTATTGCCCAAAAGTGTTGTAAATGACCTGTTGTTTTGCTTTTATGGAAAGTGTTTTGAGCATTTTTTTTTCCCATAAAAATAATACATAAGTAGGTGAAAGAAAGAAACACGTTGGTCTTGCGTCCTACTCGGGATGTCTATGGGGATTGCATTTTACATTTTGCATTTTTTTGCATTGAAGTTGGGGTGGAGTTTGACGTTGAAAATCACTTTACCCATAAGACTTCACTGCCTGTTTTGTTGACCCATTTTCCGACAATTTCATCCAAAGTACCACGTGCTTGGGTGGCGATGGCGAGTTGGTAGGTTTCGACTTCTTCCCATTTGGGTACGACGTGTTCGTGGTGTTCGTGCGGAATGCCTTGGGAGCATTTTTGGCAGACCATCCGCAGGGTTTCTGTCCAGTTTTCAAAGCCGCAGTCGGCATCATCACAGAGTTTGCTGAGTTGGTCGATGCTATCTTTGGCAAAGGCTTTTGCGCCGATGGCGTAGGTTTTATAGTCGGATTTTTGGAGCAGTTGAAGCTCGTCGAATACTGGGAATTCGTGTCCATTGTGGTTGCGGATGCCGTTGGGTGCGCCGTCGTGCAGAATCACATCTTTGTAGCGATAGTCTCCTTTGTCGGTAGGAATGTTGTCGAGTTGGGCGCGAGCCGGGCAGATGCGCTTTGCCCAAATGACTTCGCCATGCTTGAGGCGGATGGGCGTGTGTCCGATGTTGATGTTGATTTGTTCGTCATCGATTTCTATCGGAATGCCAAAGCCTTTCCATGCGGTTCGTGCGTCGCGCCATCGTTGGAGAGCGGTGGCGGCGATGCCCATATTCCACCATGCCGGTTGGTCTGATGGGTCAAATTTAGTAGCTAATTCGTTGTATTTCAGTGACTTAATCCAATCTCCTCTATATTTATAGAGTAGCCCGAGATTGTAGTATGGTACACTCCATTCGGGGTCTTCGGCAATGAGTTGTTTGTATATTTGTATGGCTTGTGCTTCGTTGGTATCTTGCAATTTGATGGCTTGCTGAAGCAGTTGCTTGTTGTGTTTTTTGTTCATAATAGTATTAATTTTGAATGTTGAAGTCGGGACACCCGAAAAGTTTTTTTTTGTAATATAGCTTTCGGTTGCGCGAGTCGGCAGACATTTTCAAATGTCAGGCGACAGTGTTTGCATTTCGTTGAAAATTAATTTACCACAAAATAAAAATATTTATAAAATGGTTTGAATTTAAAAACGTTTTTTTTGTTTGTAAATTATTTTATTTAAATATTTTTTATTATTATTTAAAATAAATTACGTAACTAATTGATTTTCAAAATTAAAGGCAACTTAACTCGCCTTGCATTTTGAAAATCTAATGATACTAAAAAGCGTATTTCCTTACATTTTATATATACGAGGTAGGAACAATATTTGTAGCTTTTGGTATCTATAGGCGAATATTAGTCATTTACTGTTGACTATCGACCAAAATTAAGTGAATTTATGAGAAATTACATTGTAGATGCTTTTTTATCTGCTGGAATTTATGTGTACTCTGCGGCTGGTCGCTCGTATGGCAATCATATTTTGAGCCGCGAGCAGGCAGACGAGTTGTTTACGAGTTATAAATCAAAGTTTGCGGAGATAGATGGCTTGCGTGTACATTATCGGGATGAAGGTGAGGGCGAAACGATTGTTTTATTGCATGGTTTTGGGGCTTCGCTGCATACTTGGGAAAAATGGGCAAAAGATTTGGTGAAATCTTACCGTGTAATTCGAGTAGATATTCCGGGTTTTGGTTTGTCGGACTCGCCAAAACGTCATCATATCCATGTTGACTTTTTTGTAAATTGGTTGGAGCATTTTTTGAATCATCTGAGGGTGCGCCACTGCTATTTGGCAGGCAATTCTTTTGGGGGTTGGATGAGTTGGGAGTTTGTTTTGGAGCATCCGAATCGGGTGAAAAAGTTGGTGCTAATTGATGCGGCAGGTTATTTTACGAAGGATACGAATGTTCGCACGATTGAGTATGCCAATCGAGGTTGGTTAAAAAAATTATTGGAGACCGGCATACCGCGTTTTCTCATAAAAAGTCTTGTATCAAAGGCATTTGGGGATAAGAGTAAATTGGATGATTTTATGATAAATCGCTATTATGGGCTTGCCAATCGAGAGGGGAATTTGGCTTCTATCATCAAATTCGCTTCGAAAAGCCCAGTAGCTAACACGCATAAAATCAAGGAGATAGGACACCCAACGCTTATCATGTGGGGCGCGAAAGATACGGTAATCCATTATGCCGACGCGTTTAGTTTTAAACACGATATAAAAGACAGCCGCCTTGTGATGTATGATGAAGCCGGACATGTACCGATGGTCGAATTGCCCGAAGAAACGCTTCGTGATTTAAAAGTTTTTTTAGAAAATTAATATAAGTGAAAGAAATTAAATAAGATGTCCCATAATGCGAAGTATTTTTTTTGTCTAAGGATTTTTTGAAAGCCGCACATAGCCTTAGCACAGCCTGTCCCGAACCCCGATTCGGGATAAGAATTTCAAAAAATTCTTAGACGGAAAAAAGACGAGTATAATGGCACATGTTATTTAATTTCTTTCACTAAGTAAAATCTTACATAGCAAGCACCAAACTCTAATTTGAACGCCGATTTTCCTTATACTTAAATTAAAATTTGGTGCTTGAGGTTTTAGAATTTTACATACGTTCCGGCACTTCAATTCCTATCAAATCTAAAGCAGAAGTCAGTACGCGCCCAACCATCTGCGTGAGGGTAAGACGGAAGCCTTTACCCGCCTGTGTTTCGGCACGTAATATCTGAACATCGTGGAAAAACTTGTTGAAACTCTTCGACAATTCATAGGCATAATTGGCAATGAGCGAAGGGTCATAATTTTTTGCAGCTTCGGCGATTGTGTCGGGGTATTTTCGGATAAGCATCAACAAATCCTTCTCTTGCGGCTGCGGATTTTGGTATGTCGAAATGTCAATATCCCACTCCCCTGCTTTTGCCAAAACCGACTTGGTACGCACATAAGAATATTGGATAAAAGGACCGGATTGCCCCTGAATATCAACGGATTCTTTTGGGTCAAACAACATTTTTTTGCGCGGCGTGACCCGTATCATGTGATATTTTAGCGCAGCCATGCCGATTCGTCGCCACGATTCTTGCTGTTGTTCGGGCGTCAAGCCGCTGACATCGCCGCGTTCGAGCGATTCCTCTCGTGCAATATTCACGACTTCTGCCATCAAATCATCGGCATCTACGACCGTACCTTCACGCGATTTCATCTTGCCCGACGGCAAGCCGACCATACCATAAGAAAGGTGGTACAATTTGTCCGCATAAGGTTCGCCCAATCGTTTCAAAATTTCAAATAAGACCTTAAAATGATGGTCTTGTTCATCACCAACCACGTATGTTGCCGTATCCATTTGAAAATCTTTATAACGCTCCTGCGCCGTCCCCAAATCTTGCGTCATATACACCGAAGTACCATCGCTACGCAAGACGATTTTCTTGTCCAGCTTCACATCTTCCAAATCAATCCACACCGAGCCATCTTTTTCCGTATAAAAAACATTTTTCGCCAGACCTTCTTCTATAATACTTTTTCCTAATAAATAAGTCTCTGATTCATAATACAATTTATCGAAACTCACGCCCAGATTTTTGTACGTCTCCTCAAATCCGGCATATACCCAACCGTTCATGGTTTCCCACAATTGGCGTATTTCGGGGTCTTTGGCTTCCCATTTGAGGAGCATCTCACGGGCTTCTTGCAATATCTGTGGTTCGGTGTCGCTATCGCCTGCCGCTTCGAGTTTTGCACGCTGTTCTTTCTCCTCATTATTATACACCACATAATATTGACCGACCAAATGGTCGCCTTTTTTATGGAGCGATTCGGGCGTTTGTCCCTCACCAAATTTTTGCCAAGCCAACATGCTTTTACAAATATGAATCCCACGATCATTGATGATCTGCACGCGCTTGACATCATAACCCGCCGCATCCAATATCTGACTCATCGACCAACCCAAAAGGATGTTACGAATATGCCCTAAGTGCAAAGGCTTATTCGTATTCGGAGAAGAGTATTCGACTACGGCAGTCTTGCCATTTGGCATGTATTTACCGTAATTTTCCTGCGCCGATATACTTTCCAAATACTTTGCCCAATACGACTCACTAATCGTCAGGTTCAAAAAGCCTTTGATGACATTGAAACCCGAAATATCCGCTACATTTTCCGTCAAATAAGTCCCCAATTCTTCCGCTATCGCAGGTGGTGCTTTTTTCGCAGCCTTCGTAAACGGAAACACGACAACCGTATAATTTCCTTCAAATTCCTTGCGCGTAGGCGCAATCTGCACCTCGCGCTCCTGCACTGCCTGACCGTATAATTTACTGACCGCCTTCACGACGGCTTCTTTGATTAGTTGTGTAATTTCCATGCGAACGAGAGAAGTTTAAGTTTAAGTAAGGGAAGACGAAAAAATAATCTACCCCAAAATAAATTCGTAATTACTTATGATTTTCAGTCCAACATTTTAATCCGAATCCGTTTCGCGGATTAGCGGTAGACTTAGGGAACACGAAAAAAATAATCTACCCGTTTGAATTGCTCTTTTTCCTATGTGTCTCCTCAAATTTTCCTTAAATACAGTGAGTATTTACGTCAAATTTGAGAAAACACATAGAAAAAATAGCTGCGTCAATTCGGGTAGATTATTTTCTTCGTGTTCCCTTACCAACCGCCAACTTTTTAATAATGACGGTGAGGTAACAATTTTTTCGAGGAAAAAATTCCCTATGGGGCAAAGATACAAAATTGGAAGGGACTGATAGTGCAATGTCTTCCCTAATTCTACATTAAGACTCTTGATTTACTGACCTTCATAGAGTTATATCAGTGCGATTTAAATGTTATTTTTTAATAATGAGACGACTACAAAAACTTAGTGAAAGAAATTAAATAACATGTGCCATTATACTCGTCTTTTTTCCGTCTAAGAATCCATTGAAATCCTTACGTAGCTAAGGCTATGTGCGGCTTTCAAAAAATCCTTAGACAAAAAAAATACTTCGCATTATGGGACATCTTATTTAATTTCTTTCACTAACCAATTCGTACAGTGTGTATTTTAAATTTAAATTATTTAAATACATTTATTTTACATTTAAATGAAATCACTAATACACACATAAATAACTGATAATCAAGTTCTTATAGAATCTTAATGTAGAATTAATATCACTAATTTTTTTGCAAAAATTTATTCTACTGAACAATAAAATTTATTATGTATAAAAGTATTAATAAAGAGGGTTTTGTTGCTTTGCTATCCATTTAGCAAGTTGTAGCACTCTAAGAGCAAATAACACTCGGAATTTCGAGCAAAAGTATTAATAATCAGTACACAAACGAATTTAAAAATACTTTCTGTGTTACCGCTCTGAAAGAAGCGTTTCAAGCGCGAATAGGCAGTATTATACTTTGACGGTTCGTCCAGTATTTTGCTCATTCGTTTAGAGCATGTTTAGGTTGGTGCTATCGACAGCTAATATACGGGCACACACCAACAATAATTGGCTCATTTTTTCTCTGTGATAACGGGTATTTGCTCTTGCAAATCCTTAGAATTTTCAAATTCTATTATGGCGAAAATGATTTGGCGACTTTTTTCGTCTTATTTTTTCGCCAATATCACTCCAACTTTTTGGAGACTATCATATTAAAAAAGTTATTATTCAATAGAATAGTATTTTATTATAAAACGTAAGAAAAATATTAATAATGGAAACAAATTGAGACGAATATATGTTAAAATGCTAAAAATACACTATATTTGTTCATCTTTAGTAAATAATCGTTTAAGTATAAAGAAGATGAATATATGTTAAAATACTAAAAATGTACTGTATTTGTTTATCTTTAGTAAATAATCGTTTAAGTATAAAGAAGATGAATATATGTTAAAATACTAAAAATGTACTGTATTTGTTTATCTTTAGTAAATAAGTGATTGAGTATTAGGAACAGAATTAATGTATGTTCTCGACTTTTTCTTTTTCCCTTTTTCTGCGTTATGAAAATCCTTATATAGCTTGGCTATGCGCGGTTTTCATGCCTTGAAAAAGAAAAAAATAAAGTCGTCAAAAACCTACATTTATTAAAACCCTGTTCTTAAAGCCAAAGTGTCGTTTATTTTTAGCTCCTATTTACTTTCCTTAAATGACTTCATGAAAGAACAAATTATTAATGAGCAGTTATCCACAACAAAAATTTGGTCATTATTTTATTATTTCATGTTTAAAAATATCATTATTATGAAAAAAGTTACACTGAACTCAAATAGATTTTTCATTACACTCTCAATAATCTTGTTTAGTATTGGAACAATACAGTCACAAGAAATTGGTAAAGTTATCTCTAAAGAAATAAGAGCACTTAAAAGTAGTGGAGTAAAATTTGAAGAAGTAAAATTATTTCAAAAGCCCTCTGAAATACCATCAACTTTAAAATCTAAAATTAGTGATGCTAGCTATATGGATTTTAAGTCCGAGAAAGTCAATAGTATAAAAACGTCTAATCCTAAATTTTTATCATTACAACTACCTTTAGAAAATGAAAAAACCATTACCTTGAAACTATACCAAGTAGATATTCTGGCACCGAATAGTAAGGAGAGAGCCAAAAGTTTTATAGGGTTGTTTTATAGAGGAGTTGTTGAGGGAGATAATGAATCTCTTGCTGCAATCAACCTTTACGACAATGAAATGTCTGGAATTGTTCAATATGAAGGAGTAGTATATACGCTCGGAAAAATTGAAAATGAAGAAAAAACACATATTTTTTATCCTGAAGCGAGTCAACAATGGTCACAAGAAATGACTTGCAATACGTCTGATGATAATGAAGTAGAATACTTGTATAATGAATTATATGCCCCCCCTTCTCTTGAGCAGACAGAAGGAGATTGCCTTGAAATAGAATTTAGTATTCATCATACACTTACAGATAGATTGGGGGGAATAAACGCAGCTCAAAATTACGGTACAAGCCTGTTTAATAATCATGCTACACTATGTAGTAACGATGGTTTTACTGTTACCCTAAATGAGCTAAAAATATGGACAAATTCAAATCCCGCTCCATATTCAGCTAATGGATATGCAACTTTGACCAATTGGCAGTATGCTACCGGTTCAATAAACGGTACCGTAGCATACTGCGCCATGTATCAAAGCGGATTCAATGGCGGAGTTGCAGCGTCGATTCAAGGGATATGTAACCCAAATCCTGATGGATCCAAGTCCATAGGTGGACATAGTGGAACATACCAACAAGTGCCAACTTACTCTTTTGATGTATTTTTGATGAGCCATGAGTTAGGACATTTGTATGGTTCATACCATACACATAACTGTTCATGGAATGGTAATAATACAGCAATTGACGGTTGTGCTGGAGGAGTTGAAGGAAACTGTAGCAATCCCGGACCGGTATATCCGGGTACAATTATGAGCTACTGTGCACCTAATGTTGATTTTAATGAAGGATACCATCCCCAAGTCCAAAATGTTATTTTAAATAGGATTGCTAATGCCACCTGTACTACAGCGTGTCAAGAACCTTCTTGCGACGATGGTATTCAAAATGGCGATGAAACAAGCATAGATTGCGGTGGCTCTTGTCCCGATGAATGTCCTACCTGTAACGATGGTATTCAGAACGGCGATGAAGCCGACGTAGATTGTGGAGGTTCTTTCTGCCCAATTTGTCCCTGCAATGGCAATGCAGTAGCTGTTACAATTAATTTTGATAACTATCCAGAAGAAACTAGTTGGACAATGAAAACGCAAGATGGTAGCACTGTAGCTTCCGGCGGTATTTATGAAGATCAAGCCGACGGCTCCACCATAACGGAAGAGCTATGTCTCCAAGATGGTTGCTATGATTTTACTATCAATGATGTTTATGGAGACGGTCTTTGCTGTTCATATGGAAATGGTTCATATAATGTTGTCAATGAAAATGGCGATAACTTAGCCTCCGGTAGCACATTTAACTCTTCTGAAACTACTGATTTCTGTGTAGAAGGAGGCGGCGGACCCGTGCCTACTTGCAACGATGGCATACAAAATGGCACTGAAACCGGCGTAGATTGCGGAGGTAGCTGTTCAGCTTGTCCGACTTGCAACGACGGTATACAAAACGGTAATGAAAACGGCGTAGATTGTGGGGGTGTTTGTTCGGCTTGTCC
>Ga0209185_1001377_pt1 | contig 21445 bp, 19 predicted proteins | sample SidtaG_2_FD_187425 | JGI IMG/M metagenome (GOLD analysis project Ga0209185, IMG submission 187425) | Marine algal microbial communities from Sidmouth, United Kingdom - Sidmouth_Asex2 metaG (SPAdes) (version 2) | ecosystem: Host-associated > Algae > Red algae > Unclassified | place: Sidmouth... | reverse complement strand
GCTGACGCTCGATCTCGGGGACGACGAGAGCTACTGATCGGTCGTCGAGGTTAGGCGGACAGTGCTGCGCGCGACGGACCATCGGATAGCGTGATCGAAGCGCCATCAAACAGCGAGATCACACTCACGTAGACCCCAGGTTGAGTGCCTCGACGAGTGGTTGCGACGAGCCTGTCGAATTGATCGGCGCGGATCAGCGGGAATTGGCGAACGGCTACATCGTGGCTTTCGACGAGTCGGTGGACGCAAGCGCCAGATCAGCGGAGTTGGCAGGACAGTATTCCGATCTGGTCGTGCTCTCTATTTTTCAGACATCCAACGCGTTTCACGGCAACTCGGGTGACGAGACGTTGGAATCGATCAGATGCGAGTCAGGTGTGACGATAATCGAGTTCAACCTCCCATCCGGGTTGCCAGCTCGTCGCAACGCTCGCGGCACGCGAGACCGAGCTCGTCGATGGCGTAGCGGCTCGCGAGGTGCTGGCCGCCGAGCTCGCCGCTCTCGAGCGTCAGGTAGCGCTCGACGAACGCGATCGTGCCGCGCTCGTCACGCGGCTCGAGGACCGCGATTCCGAGCTCCAGCGCGCACTCGCCGCGTCCGAGCACGCCGAGGCCGCTCTCGCTGACGCGACGGCCGAGCGCGCCCGGCGTGAGGCGGAAAGCGCCGCGCACGAGGCCGAGCTCGAGCGCCTCACCTGCGCCCTCGATGTCGCCCGTGCCGAGGCGGGCTCGCTCGCCGCGAGCACGGCGCGGTTGAAGGCACTGCTCGACGCCGAACGCGAACGGACGCACGATCTCACGGCGCGCCACGAGGCGCCCGGTGGCGAGCGTGACGTGGCGTTCGAGCGCGCGGCCGCGCTCGACGGCAGACTCGAGCGGTCGCATCAGGCGGCCACCGACGCGCAGCGTGCGGCCGACGCTGAGCGGCACGCCGGACTCGCGCTTCTCGCGCATGCCGAGAGACTCGACGCGCAGCTTCGAGCGGCCGGTGTCAAAGCGGCTGACATTCCGCCATCCCCTGTCGCCCCAGCGCCGAACGAGCCGTGATCCGGACCTCACGCCTTGCTCGCGGTCACCGCGGCCCCCTTCGCCCGTGATCGACTCGCAGGCATGTTGCACCTTCCCGTCGTGCTGGCGATACCGGGCGAGCCAGAACAGCCGCCATGTGATCAGATTGCTTTCAGCGCGAGAACGGCAGGGGTGCCGCGCGTGCGTGGACAATGGTAGTCTGTCGTTGCATTCGTATGCAAGATGACGCCCTCTGGCACAGTCGTCACGCTCGAGAAGTCATCTCCAGTCGGAACTGGCAGCATTGTCGACGACCAGCAGGCTGTCTCCGCGATGACGCACTTGGAGCCCGAGCCGGTACGGCCCTGTTCGCGGCGGCCGCCGGGATCGATGGTTACCGAAGCATCTTTCAGCGGCGTTGACGTCCTTTTACCAGAATCGAGTGAGTAGACAACTCCATGACGATCGAGTACCTGAAGCGCGGCAAGCCTGATGCCGAGCGGTCCGAGGATGATGCAGGCGTTCGCAGCGTCGTCGAGAGCGCCCTTCTGGATGTCGAGGCCCGTGGCGATGCCTCCGTGCGCGAGATGTCGGAGAAATTCGACCAATACGCCCCGGCGTCCTTTCGACTGTCCGAAGACGAGATCGAGGCGTTGGTCGCGCGGGTATCCGAGCAGGACATGGCCGATATCCGTTTCGCCCAGGAGCAGGTGCGCAACTTCGCTCGGGCCCAGCGGGACTCGATGACCGACATCGAGATCGAAACCCTACCCGGGGTGATCCTCGGTCACCGCAACATTCCGGTCCAGTCGGTCGGCTGTTACGTGCCAGCCGGCAAGTTCCCCATGGTGGCCTCCGCGCACATGTCGGTGGCCACGGCATCGGTGGCGGGCGTGCCGCGCATCATCGCCTGCACGCCTCCCTTCAAGGGTGAGCCCAATCCGGCGGTCATCGCGGCCATGCACCTCGGCGGTGCCCACGAGATCTACGTGCTCGGCGGCATCCAGGCCATCGGGGCCATGGCCATCGGCACCGAGACGATCGATCCCGTGCACATGCTGGTGGGGCCGGGCAACGCGTTCGTGGCGGAAGCGAAACGGCAGCTGTTCGGCCGGGTCGGGATCGATCTGTTCGCGGGCCCCACCGAGACCATGGTGATCGCCGACAACACCGTCGATGCCGAGCTCTGCGCCACCGACCTCCTGGGACAGGCCGAACACGGCTACAACTCTCCGGCGGTGCTGCTGACCAACTCGCGCAAGCTCGCCGAGGAGACGCTCGCCGAGATCGAGCGCTTGCTCGAGGTGCTGCCCACCGCCGACACGGCGTCGGTCTCCTGGCGTGACTACGGCGAAGTGATCGTCTGCGGCACCTACGAGGAAATGCTCGACGTCGCCAACGACATCGCCTCGGAACACGTGCAGGTGATGACCGATCGCGACGACTGGTTTCTCGAGCACATGCATTCCTACGGCGCCCTGTTTCTCGGCGCTCGCACCAACGTGGCCAACGGCGACAAGGTCATCGGCACCAATCACACGCTGCCGACGAAGAAGGCCGGCCGCTATACCGGGGGCCTGTGGGTGGGCAAGTATCTGAAGACGCACAGCTATCAGAGAATCACCACCGATGAGGCGGCGGCCCGGATCGGCGAGCACTGCTCGCGGCTGTGCCTGCTCGAGGGTTTCGTCGGTCACGCCGAACAGGCCAATGTACGGGTACGCCGCTACGGCGGACGGAACATCGAATATGGCGCACCCGCCGAACCGATGTCCGAGAAGCCGTGATCGCGCTGCCCACCACCCCGTCGTTTCGACTCGACGGAAAACGGGCATTGGTGAGCGGCGCCTCGCGGGGTATCGGACTGGCCGCAGCGGTGGCCGTGGCCGAAGCCGGAGCGCACGTGACCTGCGTGGCGCGTGGCGAGCGCGATCTGCAGGCGGTCGCCGAGGCGCTGCGAGGTGCGGGGCACTCGGCCGATGTGGCGAGTCTCGATGTCGGTGATACCGCGGCGATTCACGCGGCGCTGACGACACGGGATGCGTTCGACATCGTTGTCAACGCGGCCGGCATGGCGCGTCACGGACCGGCGCTCGAGACTGAAGAGCTCGACTACCAGCAGGTCATGGACGTGAACCTTCGCGGCGCCTACTTTCTGTCCGCTCGCGCCGCGAAGGGCATGATCGAGGCCGGCAAGCCGGGATCGATCATTCATGTCTCCAGCCAGATGGGGCACGTCGGCGGTGTCGATCGGGCGGTGTACTGCGCCTCGAAACACGGGTTGGAGGGGCTGTGCAAGAGCATGGCGATCGAGTGGGGTCCGCACGACGTGCGGATCAACACCATTTGCCCGACCTTCATTCGCACACCGCTGACCGAAGCCACCTTCGCCGACCCCGAACGGGTCGCCTGGATTCGCTCGAAGATCAAGCTGCCACGTATCGGCGAGGTCGAGGACATCATGGGCGCGGTCGTGTATCTCGCCAGCGACGCCAGTCGCCTGGTCACCGGCACCGCGCTCCTGGTCGACGGTGGCTGGACGGCCGGCTGAGCGGTGTGAGCAGCGTCACTTCCAAGGATGTCGCCCGGCTCGCCGGCGTCAGCCAATCGGCGGTCAGCCGCGTCTTCACGCCGGGGGCGTCGGTCTCCGCGCCCATGGAGGAGCGGGTACGCCGTGCCGCCGACGAGCTCGGCTATCGCCCCAACACACTCGCACGCGGGCTCATCACCGGGCGCTCCCGCATCGTCGGCGTGGTCGTCGCCTATCTCGAGAATCAGTTCTATCCGATGGCCATAGAGAAGCTGTCGGTGGCCCTTCAAGCCAAGGGGTATCACACGCTGATCTTCATCGCGTCGAACGCCGAGGAATCGATCGGCCAGGTGATCGAGGACATTCTCGACTACCGCGTCGACGGCATCGTGTTGGCCTCGGTTGCCATCTCCGGCACGTTGGCGGCGCGTTGCGAGGCCGCGGGCGTACCGGTCGTGCTGTTCAATCGAACGCAGCGCGGCCGAACCTTGTCGTCGGTCACCTCAGACAACGTGGCGGGCGGGCGCAAGGTCGCGGAACTCCTGGTTGCCTGCGGGCACCGGCGCATCGCCCACATCGCCGGCTGGCGCGGCAGCTCCACCGGGCAGGATCGGGAGGCGGGTTTCAGGGCCGGACTGGCCGATCGGGGTCGATCGCCGTTCGCCTGTGTCGAGGGAGGCTACGACCGCGACGTGGCCATGCGGGCCACGCGCGAGTTGTTCGGCGCGGGCGATATCCCCGACGCCGTTTTCGTCGGTAACGACCACATGGCCTTCGGCGTCCTGGACGTGCTGCGTGTCGAACTGGGGTTGCGGGTGCCGGAAGACGTGGCCGTTGTGGGCTACGACGACACCCCGGTGGCCGCATGGTCCGCCTACGACTTGACGACGGTGCGTCAGCGTCCGAACCAGATGGTCGATGCCACCGTCGATGCCCTGCTGGCAAAGATCGAGCGGAATCGCTCCAAGCCGGTGCGTATCCGCATCGATGGTCTCTTGGTGTTGCGCGGTACGACGCGCGCGCCCGTCACCCCGCTCGAAGCGTAGCGGAATTAGCAGCGCGAGCGCCGCGGAGCTCTCCGCCACCACCCTCCGTCACCGTGCGCGTGACGGCGAGCCGAGCCACCGACGATCCCGGCGATCGGCGTCCGCGGTGGGATACGCGCGATCGATCGATCGCCGACCCACCGCCCCGCCGCGTGTACGACGAAACGCTTTAGAGAACGACAGTGATACGACAGAGAACCGAGACTCCATGAGCGCCTTCGACATGAACGAACGCATCGTCCGCTACGGCGATCTTCGCCCTTGCAAGACCGCCTTCATTGATGCCCATACCCCGGGGTCCGATCAGAAGGAGAATTTCACGATCATCGGCGGCGGCGTATCGGAGAGCGTGGATCAGCACGTGCACATCGAGGACACGCCCGGCTTCAACATCGGCGCGGCGGGTCAGCCTCCGCACTGCCGCAACTCGCTGCACGGTCACCGCACCGCGGAAGTGTTCTACGTGCTCAGCGGCCGCTGGCGTTTCTTCTGGGGCCGCTGGGGCACGGCTGGCGAGCTGCTGCTCGAGCGAGGCGACATCTTCTCGATTCCCACCGGCATCTTCCGCGGCTTCGAGAACGTCGGTACCGACTACGGCATGATCATGGCCGTTCTCGGTGGCGACGATGCCGGCGGTGGCGTCCAGTGGGCACCGCAGGTGATCGAGGATGCGGCAAGGCACGGTCTGGTGCTGGGCGACGACGCCAAGCTCTACGACACGAAGCGAGGCCAGTTGTTGCCCGACGATGTCAAGCCGATGCCCGTGCTCGACGAGCGGGAATTGCGAGACTTCGCGGAGCCGACTGTCAATGATGTGGTCCCGTCCTGCATCGCACGCTATCAGGACATGTTGGCACTGGCCCAAAGCGGACGACCGGCTCGGGTGATCGGCGCCGGTGCGTTGATCGACGAACGCCCAGGCTTCGACGTGGAGATGCTGAGCCGGGCGTCGGCGGTCACGACACCGGTGTCCAGCGATCGCCATCACGTGCTGATGGTGCAAGCGGGACAGTGGGCGATCGAATGGGACAACGGTCGTGCCGTGCTGGCGCCAGGCGACACCTGCGCCGTGCCGCCCGGACAGGCCTACTCGCTGAACCCGTCGATGAGCGGCGAGGCGAGCCTGTTCCGGGTGATCGACACCGACGACGCCGCCGGCCCGACGCGACACGACTAGAAGCCGCGCGGGACGTGCTTCGCGCTATGCGCCGCGATGGAAGAGGGGCTGCATGCGCTCGAACACGTCGACGCCCATTTGCAGCAACAACTCCGGAACGTCCAGCGGCACCCAGTTCTCGCGGATCAAGCCCTCGTGATGCAGGTAGAAGTCCATGACGCGCATGGTCACCTCGCGCCCGGTGGGGCCTACACCGAGGAAACTGCCGCCGGTGTGCTTCGCGTACACGCTCGGCCAGCCGCCCGTGACGGAGTACGGGCCGTCGCCGATGCGGATGTAGTGACCGCCGCCGAGCGTCTGCCGCTTGTCCGCGATCGAATCCCACTGACCGCCTCCCTTTCGATTCGGAAACGCTCGTCGAAACGGTAGCTGGTGGGCATCCACGAAGCCTTGCAAGCCGCGAGCGGTGCCGATGCCGCTCGGTCCGTACCACATCATTCGGGGATGCCAGTACGCCTTCTGCGGCATGTCCAGCAAGCCGCCGCGTCCACCGCCGGCAGAGGCGTCGTCGTAGTCTCCCAGGGCCCGATGCATGGCCAGCGTTTGCTCGATGCTGGTCCGGGACTCGGCCTCGTCCGAATCGTCAAGGCGAATGCCGTCAGTGGTCAGGGGGCCAGGCCATCTGCCCTCGGTGCCCAGGCTGGGTGCGAGGGGCCAGAAGCCGGCTTGCCGCATGACGTCCAGAACATCCCAGAGGCAACTGCTCTGAATGATCCTCCCCTCCGCCACCTGGTGTATCTCCCCGTAGCGGATCGAGATCACCTTCCCGTTCGAGGGAATGGTCAGCCAGTCGTTTCGGAAAGTGCCGCAGTAGTGCCCTACGGCCGCCACGTAGTCGCGCCCCTCGTAACGCCCACCGAGCAGGATGTCATCGCGACGCTCCAGATCGGGAAAGGCGGCGATCAGAGGTTGCCAGACGACGCTCTCGATGGCGTCGAGGCCGGCGAGCTCGTTGAGCGGATGGGAGCCGCGCCACTGGGCCTCGGGGTGGTAGAGCTCGTGCAGCACGGCGCCGACGGCCGACGGACCCGCGCCCGCGAGCTCGCCAAGCGCGCGATGGAGTCTGGACTTGTTTCGCGATTGCTCGGTACTCACTAGAATCGCTCCGACGGTGATCGAGCCAGATTGCATACGAATGCAATTCATGTCAACTCGCGGCGATCGACGCGTGAACCTGTGAGGGCGCGCAGCGATCGCGAGCATCGAGCACACACTGATGACAACGGTTCCAACGATCGCGCAACGGAACCTGACTTGCATTCCCGACACGTGGAAGGTATTCTCCGAAGTCTCGATTGCATACGTATGCAAATTTATGCCGAGCAAGCGGTACAGACTCCCCTGCCACTCGTGGACGAGAACCAACAGACGTGAGAGCCTTCTACCCCGATCGTGTCGGACCTGACGAACGACGCTCCGCGAACGATGCGAAGGTACGCGGCATCGCGGAGAGCCTGTGGACGAGCCTCACGGCGCGTGGCGACCGGACCGTTCGCGATGCGCTTCGAACATTCGAGCACGACGCGCCGGGTTCCGCTCGCTCGTGAAAGGTTTCGATACCTACTGGAAGAATCTGCCCGACTACGTCCTCGGCATCACTCGGGAGATCTGGGAAGATCGGAAGATCCACACCCTGCACCGCTACTACGGTGCCGACATGCCCGCGCGCTTGCCCGCCGGCGTCGTGGTCGGCAACCGGAACGTCATCGGCGCGACGATGGCGACCCTCGCCGAATTTCCCGACCGCACCTTGCTGGGCGAGGACGTCATCTGGTGCGGCGACGAGGACGACGGCTTCCTGTCCTCGCATCGTCTGTTCTCCAACGCCACTCACACGCAGGACGGCCAGTACGGTCGGGCTACCGGCAAGCGGCTCGCGTACCGCGTCATCGCCGACTGCGCGGTGAAGGACAACGTCATCTACGACGAATGGCTGGTGCGTGACCAGGGGGCCATCGTGCGCCAGATGGGCTGGGAGCCAAGGGAATTCGCGGCGAATCTGATCGCGCGCGAAGGTGGTCCCGAGCGCTGTATCAAGCCGATGACTCCGGACAACGACGTGCCGGCCGTCTACACCGGCCGCGGCAACGACAACGAATGGGGCGCCGCCTATGCCGATATCCTGCAGCGCATCATGGGCGCGGAGCTGTCAGTCGTCGAGGAACGATACGATCGCGCCTGTCAGGTCGAGCTGCCGGGCGGCATCACCGGCCATGGCACCACGGTGGCGGATCGATTCTGGCTCGGTGTCCGTGCGGCGTTCCCGTCGGCGACCTTCTCGGTGCATCATGTCATCGGCCGCGAGGATCCGCGGCAGCCACCCCGTGCCGCTGTCCGCTGGTCCCTGTGGGGGAAACACGACGGCTGGGGCGCCTTTGGCGCACCGAGCGGTGCAGACGTGTTCGTTCTCGGTATGAGTCATGCGGAATTCGGTCCGCGAGGGCTGTGCCGCGAGTACGTGCTCTTCGACGAAACGGCCATCTGGAAGCAGATCGCTCTTGCAACGGGCTAGACGTCGCGAGGGAGGGCGCCGTGTATCGGGATCGATTCGCCTGAAAGCCTGTCGGCGTGCATCGAGGCCAAGGCGGGCTGCCGCTCCGAATGGCCTGAGCGAGCTGTCCGGAGCAACGCCATGACAACGGGCGACGATCACGGACAGACGCGCCTGTTGAAGGCCCGTGTGGACGAGCTCATGAGCGCCGAACCGTACACGATCGGCACGGCGGCCTCGCTGCAGGATGCCGCGGCCCTCATGCAGCGGCATCGGATCACCTGTTTGCCCGTGGTGGAGCACGATCGCCTGCTCGGGCTGTTGACCGAGTCCATGCTGGTGACGGAGGTCGTGCTCCGGGCACGCGACGCGCTCGTGCCGGTCAGCGCGGTGATGCAGCCAGATCCGCTTCAGGTACGCCCGGATCAGCCGGTCGTCGACGTGATCGCGATCATGACGCGCAAGGGCGTCGCCCATGTACCGGTCACGCTCGACGGCCGGCTGGTCGGCATCGTGACGCAGACCGACCTCGTTCGCCGCCAGGCCGCCTCGTCGGTGTTCATGGTCATCGACATAGCGCGTGCCGACTCGGCCGAGGCGATGATTCCGGTGATTCGGCAGGTTCCATCGTTGCTGACGGGACTGATCGATGCCGGCGCGTCGGCCCAGGAAATCGGTCGGGTCAGCACGTCGGTGACCGGCGCCGTGACGCGTCGACTGATCGAACTGGCGGAGATCGCGATCGGAGCGGCTCCCGTGGCGTTCGCATGGCTCGCCTGCGGCTCCCAAGGTCGCCAGGAGCAGACCACCGTGTCGGATCAGGACAACTGTCTGGTGTTGGCTGACGATTACGACGTCGCGGTCCACGGGGAGTGGGCGAGCGCTCTCGCCACGTTCGTGTGCCACGGGCTCGACGCGACGGGCTATGCACTGTGCAAGGGCGGGATGATGGCAATGAATCCGGACTTCCGCCACACCGTGTCGGGCTGGACGAGCGAGTTCGAACGATGGACGACGCGGCCGGATGAGCAAGGGCGACTGAAGGCGAGTTTCATGGCCGACGCGCGTGCGGTGGCTGGTGACGAGCGACTGGCAACCGCGACACGGGAGCGCTTCCTGGACACGGCGTCGTCGAACCGGTTCTTCATCGCGCGCATGCTCGGCGACGCCCTGGCGCACGGGCCGGCCCTGACCGTGTTCGGACGGCTGCTCAAGGGCGGAGACAAGTCAGCCCCGGATCGCGTCGATCTCAAGCGCGGCGGGGTGGTGCCGGTGATCGACCTCGCCCGCGTGCACGCTCTGGCCGGGGGCACGAAGGCGACGAACACGGTGGAACGTCTCACCCGCATCACCGCAGGCCGCGGACTCGACAGCGACAGTGCTCGTGAGCTCGTCGCGGCTTACGAATTCATCAGCACGTTGCGTCTGCGCCATCAAACCGAGCAGACCCGGCTGGGGCGACAGTCGGACAACTTCCTTCTTCCGGAGGATCTGTCACGACTTGATCGCGAGCACCTGCGCGACGCGCTGGGAGTCGTTAGAAGCCAGCAGAAATCACTCGAGACCCGGATAACGACCTCCGGATTCTGATCGTACCGTGCTTGCAGTAATGCAAGCGAGCTGCGATGTCGGACCGTCCCACTTGCAATCATTCCGCATGTGGAGCAGAATGCCTTCGCGAATTTGCATACGTATGCAAATTTATCGCTAGATCAACCGAAACCACGCCAACCAACTGAAACCGACTGCCATGCAGAATTTCGGACTGTTCAACTGGGTGATCGTCTTAGCCTATCTAGTAGGCAACCTCACCCTCGGATGGGCGATGAGTCGGCGCGTGAAGACGTCCGAGGACTACTACTTGGGGGACCGCTCCAGTCCCTGGTGGGCGATCGGCATATCGGTGGTCGCCACCTACGTCAGCGCGCTGTCCTTTCTCGGCGGCCCGGCCTGGGCCTACGGGGATGGCATGGCGGCGCTGGCGATCCACGTGAACTACCCGCTGGTCATCTTCATCGTCATCGTGGTTTTTCTGCCGTTTTTCTTCAACAGCGGTGTCGCCTCGATCTACGAGTACCTGGAGCGACGTTTCGGCAAGACCTCGCGCGGAGTCATGAGCCTGCTGTTCCTGATCACCCAGAGCATCACGGCGGCCTCGATACTGACGGCCACGGCCGTGGTGGTCACTTACGTGACCGGTATCGACGCGAAGAGCGCGATCGTTATGATGACCGCGATCGTGCTCGTCTACACGCTGATGGGCGGCATGAACGCGGTCATCTGGACCGATGTCCTGCAGGGCGTCATCCTGTTCATCGGTGCCGGCATCATCCTGTTCGCCCTACTCGGAGACGTCAGCCCGATGTCGGGAGCGTTCAGCTACCTCGCCGAGAACGGCAAGCTCAACCCCATCAACACGTCGCTGGACTTCTCCATCGCCCCGACCATCTGGGCTGGCGTGTTCGCGATGACGATGTTCCATATCACCGTCTACGGTGCGAACCAGATGATGGTGCAGCGGGCCCTGGCCGCGAAGAACATCGGTGATGCGAAGAAGTCGTACCTGCTGATGGGCTTCGCGGCGTTCTTCATCTACTTCCTGTTCTTCTTCATCGGAGCGCTGCTGTTCGTGCACTTCAAGGGCGAACCCTTCGATCAGCCCAACGAGATCATTCTCGTGTTCGCGCAGACGCTCGCCATTCCCGGGCTCATGGGCATTCTTGCCGCAGCCGTGCTGTCCGCGTCCATGTCCAGTCTCTCGTCGGCGTTCAACTCGCTGTCGACCATCACCATCACCGACTTCTACCAGCCGTACTTCAAACAAGAGGGTAGCGAGAAGCACTTCCTGCTTGCCTCGCGCATCGTGACCGTCATCTGGGGAATATTGGTCATTCCCGCCGCGTTCGCGTTCATCGAGAGCAAGGGCTCCATTCTCGAGGCCTTGACCGCAGTCGGTTCCTACCTCGTCGGTGCCAAGCTCGCCATGTTCGGACTCGGTTTCTTCTCCAAGCACACGACGCAGAAGGGTCTGCTCGTGGGCGTCGCCGCCGGCTTCATCGGCATCTACGTGCTCAAGATCGGCATTCCCTTCACCGACTGGACACCGCCGGCCATCGCTTGGCCCTGGTTCGTCGTCATCGGCGGCGGCGTCAACATCGTGGTGTCGCTGATAGCCAGCATTCTTCTCACTGGCTATCAATCCGAGTGGCACGAGCACACCGTCGTCGGCCAGCGATTGAAGTTCCGCCGCGAGAATCTCGCCGAGAAGGAGGGAGGCTGGTACATCATGCCCGGCGGCATCGACTCTATCGCCTGGTTACTGCCAGTGTTCTTCGTCTTCACCATCGCGTTCCTGATGTGGTTCGCCACGTTGGGTTGAGCGAAGGCGGGGATGTCCCGAAAGGGATATCCCCGCATACTTACCCCCCTTCAGGAACAGGAGAGAGCGATGTTCGAGGCGTTCACCAGCCACCTGAACGACACGCTTGATACGCTGCGAAGCGAAGGCCTGTACAAATCGGAGCGCGCCATCCGTTCGCCGCAGGGCGCGCACGTTCAGGTCGCCGCCGACGAGGTCGTGAACCTCTGCGCGAACAACTATCTCGGGCTCGCCGATCACCCGGACCTGGTAAAGGCTGCCACCGGCGCGCTCGAGCGCCACGGCTACGGCATGGCGAGCGTGCGCTTCATCTGCGGCACGCACGAGTTGCATCGTGAGCTCGAGCGAGCGCTCGCCGACTATCTCGGCAAGGACGACTGCATCCTCTACGCCGCGTGCTTCGACGCCAACGGCGGGCTGTTCGAGCCGCTGCTCGGCGACGTCGACGCGATCGTCTCGGATGCGCTGAACCATGCCTCGATCATCGACGGTGTCCGCCTCTGCAAGGCTCGACGCTATCGCTACGCGAACGCCGACCTGGATGATCTCGAGCGACAGCTCGTGCGCGCTCGCGCGGACGGGGCGCGTTTCGTAATGATCGCGACTGACGGCGTGTTCTCGATGGACGGCACGCTTGCGCCGCTTCCCGAGATCGTCGCGCTCGCCCGACGTCACGAGGCGCTCGTGATGGTCGACGACTGCCACGCGACCGGCTTCCTGGGTCCGGCAGGCGCAGGCTCCCACGCCCACCACGATGTCGTCGACGGCGTGGACATCCTGAGCGGCACCCTCGGCAAGGCGCTCGGCGGGGCGATCGGCGGCTACACGGCCGGCCCTCGGCCGGTCGTCGACCTTCTCCGCCAGCGCTCCCGCCCCTACCTCTTCTCCAACGCCTTGCCGCCGATGGTCTGCGCCGCGGGGCTCGCCGCGCTCGAGCTGATTCAGGGCGAGGAGGGCGAGCGCCGGCGTCGAGCCCTGTTCGACAACACACGGCGTTGGCGCGACGGGCTCGAGGCGCTCGGCTTTCGGTGTTTGCCGGGCGAGCATCCGATCGTGCCGGTGATGCTCGGCGAAGCTCCGCTCGCGCAGGGCATGGCGCACGATCTGCTCGACGAGGGCGTCTACGTGTCGGGCTTCTTCTACCCCGTGGTACCGAAGGGCGAGGCTCGCATTCGCACCCAGATGAACGCGGCGCTCGACGCCGATGCGCTTGATACCGCCCTCGATGCCTTTCGCCGCGTGGGCGAGGCGCACGGCGTGATCGGCGTCGGGCGGGAGACGGATGCGGACACGGAGACACGACGATGAAGAGTGCGGGTCTGCGAACAGCGGGGACGCTGCCCGCGACGATGCCGGCGCTGGTCAAGGCGAGCGCCGCACCGGGGCTCGTGCGCGAGGAGCGCCCGGTGCCTCTCCCCGGCGATGACGAGGTGCTGATTCGGGTGCATCGCACGGGCATCTGCGGCACCGATCTGCACATTTGGCGCTGGGACGACTGGGCCGCGCGCACCGTGCCGGTGCCGCTCGTCGTCGGCCACGAGTTCGCCGGCACCGTGGTCGCGCTGGGGGCGGACGTCGACGAGCTCACGCTCGGGCAGCGGGTGTCCGGCGAGGGCCACCTCGTCGGCCACTCCAGCCGTGCAGCCCGTGCCGGGCGCTTCCATCTCGATCCAGACACCCGCGGCATCGGCGTCAACGAACCCGGAGCGTTCGCCGAGTACCTGGTGCTGCCGGCGTTCAACGTCGTGCCGTTGCCGGACGACGTGCCGGACGACATCGGTGCGATCCTCGACCCGCTCGGGAACGCCGTGCACACGGCGCTGTCGTTCGATCTCGTCGGCGAGGATGTGCTGATCACCGGGGCGGGACCGATCGGCATCATGGCCGCGGCGGTGGTACGTCACGTCGGCGCACGGCATGTCGTCATCACCGACGTCAACGCCGAGCGGCTCGCGCTCGCCGCCCAGGTGGCGGACGTGCGCACCGTCGACGTCGGTCGCGAATCGCTCGCCGACGTCATGGCCGAGCTGCCCCTGCGAGAAGGCTTCGATGTCGGTCTCGAGATGAGCGGCGCGCGCTCGGCGATCAACCAGATGGTCGAATCGCTCGTCATGGGCGGACGCCTCGCGATGCTCGGCGTGCCCTCGGGAGAGACACCGATCGACTGGTCGCGCATCATCTTCAAGGGTCTGACGATCAAGGGCATCTACGGGCGCGAGATCTTCGAGACCTGGTACAAGATGCTCGCCTTGCTCGACAACGGGCTCGATGTCGGTGGCGTGATCACGCACCGTCTTCCGGCCGAGGAGTTCGCCGAGGGCTTTCGAGTCATGGATGAGGGGCGCTGTGGCAAGGTGGTGCTGGACTGGGGATGAGGCTGCGCGTTCGCCGCGAGCGGTGTTTGGCGGACCCTCGAAGTCGAAAGCCGCACCCGCACGGTGGGCGAGCCGAACCGCCGCGACCGGACGTCGTGTTCAGAGCGCGACATCGTCGCGGACGATGCGACCGGGATCGAGCGCGTCGATCCGCTCATGGACGTCGAGTTGGAAGCCGAACGGGAAGTACCCGTAGACCGACGGCCGGTTGCCCAGTGCGTCGCAGCAGGCGCGCTCCCAAGCCCTCCGATGCTCCGGTCGCGAACTCGGTGGCGGCACACCGTTGGCGAATTGCACGCCGTTGGCGGCCGTCGAATCGGTGCACACTCGCGAGAGTCCCTATCGATCGGCGCTCGAAGGCATCGGATGGACGGCCCCGTCAAACAAGACTTGTCCCCGCCGTGATCGTACCGTGGAACACCGTCTATACCCAGAGCGCGCGGTGGTGGCGTGAACACGCGGTGCGAGCTCGTGCTCAGCCTCCGCTTGACAAGGGCGAAGCGGCGAGCCCGACAGGTGCGCCGCGCGACGCCCGAATGCCGAGACGGTGGCGTCGCCTCGGAACGCACGAAAGCAGTTTCAGGTGAGAAGATTCGGGCGGGTTCTCGCCAACGATTCGCAGGCTCTATTGATGACGAGCCGCTGGCGTACCTCTCGTCGCTCAGCTGGAGGCCCATCAACCTGACGGGCCGCTACGCTTTGATCTCCCTTGCGGTGTTTCCGCCACCGTCAACGCCACCACGCTCATCTCGTGGCCCGAGTCGCCCGGACGGACGCACTCAACGTTGCTGTCAAGACACGCGAGGTTTCTGGCAAGACGGTTAGCCTCGGAAGACAGGAAACCAGGACGGTTCCACCCCGACCCGTTCCCACAGAGAGGTTCACCCATGGCCGTATCTGTCCTCCTCCGTCGAAAGCTCCCCCTGGCGTTGCTCGCCGCCGGCGGCGCGCTCGCCTCACCCACCGTCTTCGCAAACGCCGGCGTCGACACCACCGCGCTCGTCGAGGCGGTGACCCTTGAGGCCGTGAGGGCGCACCAACAGGCCTTCCAGGAGTTCGCCGACGCGGGCGACGGCACCCGTGAGGCCTCGAGTGACGGCTACCTCGACTCGGTGCTCTACGTCAGCCGCCTGATGACCGAGGCCGGGTAAGAGGTCGACGTGCAGATCTTCCCCTTCCTCTTCTCGGCCGACAACAGTCCGCCGGTGCTCGCCCAGATCTCCCCCGAAGCGGTGGAGTACCCGGTCGACGATCCCGAGGGGTTCATGTCGCTGACGTATTCGGGAAGCGGAGACGTGACCGCCACGGTCACGCCGGTCGACGTGATCCTACCGCCTGCGGCCGAGCCGAACAGCTCGAGTAGCGGCTGCGAGGCCGAGGATTTCGCCGACTTCCCCGCCGGGGATATCGCGCTGCTGCAGCGCGGCGAGTGCGCGTTCGGACTCAAGGCGCTGAACGCCCAGGAGGCGGCGGCCGCCGGCGTCGTCATCTTCAACGAGGGTCAGGAGGGACGCACCGAGGCGATCGGCGCGACGCTCGGCGAGGCGGATTTCGAGATCCCGGTCGTCTTCGCCAGCTTCGCGATCGGCGAGGCGCTCGCCGCCGGTGGCGTGCAAGCCAGGCTCGCCGCCGATGTCCTCACCGAGAATCGCATCAGCGCGAACGTCATCGCCGACTCTCGCGTCGGTCGGACCGACCGCACGGTCGTCGTCGACGGGCACCTCGACTCCGTCGCCGAGGGACCCGACATCCAGGACAACGGCACCGGCTCGGCGGGCATCCTCGAGACCGCGCTGCAGCTCGCGGCGCTGGCCGAGGCGGACGAGCTCGACGTCGACAACCGAATGCGTTTCGCCTGGTGGGGAGCGGAGGAGCTCGGTCTGCTCGGCTCGGAGTACTACGTCGGCAACCTCACCGAGGAGGAGCAAGGCGAGATCATCCTGAACCTCAACTTCGACATGATCGGCTCGCCGAACTACGCCCGCTTCGTCTACGACGGCGACGGCTCGGCCAGCGAGCCGGCAGGCCCGCCGGGGTCGGCCTTCGTCGAGTGGCTGTTCCGCGACTGGTTCGACTCCCAGGGGCTTGAGTCCGAGCCGACGCCGTTCAGCGGACGCTCCGACTACGGCCCGTTCATCGCGGTCGGCATCCCGGCGGGAGGGCTCTTCACCGGCGCCGAGGGCATCAAGACCGAGGAGCAGGCGGCACGCTACGGCGGGGAGGCGGGCATCGCGTTCGACCCATGCTACCACCTCGCCTGCGACACCTTCGACAACATCAGCGAGCAGGGGCTGTCCGAGATGCTCGGTGCGCTCGCGAACTCGGTCGGCTTCTTCGCCAAGCGCACGCCGTACGTGCCGCCGACCGACGGGGCGCGCAGCCGCCAGGCGATCGCCGGCGTCGAGACCGACTACCGAGCCGACCTTCTCGCCCGCTGACGGTCGTACGCGGGGCCCGGCGCACGGACGCGCCGAATGGGCGCCGCACTCAGCGGCTCGGAGTCAGTGCCTCTCGATCTTCGCCGTGGCCCTTCGCGTCCGCTCGCTCGCCGACGCACAGGTAGGCCGCTCCGAGGAGGAACTCGCGGTACTCGATCTCGCTCAGGTGCTCCCGCACGGCCTCGTACGGTCGGAATGTCTCGTAAGCCCGACTGACTCCGAACGGTGCCGTGATCCAGACCCCGAGCTGAACCAGCCAGGCTGGCCAGCGCTCGGGGTGTTTCAGGCCGTACACCGCCAGCTTCCCGCCGGCGGGCAACGCACCCGAGACACGCCGGACGATCTCGGCGTACTCCGGCACCACCTGTGGGTTTGCGAAATAGATGAGACTGGGTCCGGCCTGCATCAATGACTTGCAGCTGTGCCGATCACAATGGATGCGACTGGACAACCGTAATAGATGCGACTGACCTGCGATCCGGACTCAATCAGTGCGAACGCGTCGACGGCGTGGCGCCATCAAGCACTATTCCGCGCAGCTCGCTCGCATCTATTTCGCACCAGTCTCATCTATTTCGCAAACCCACATCGGTGTCGGCAAGACGTCGGAGCAGCACCGACTGCGCGCGCAGTCGGCGGGAGTACGTCAGGAGCCAGCCGCCGAGCAGCGTGGCGGTCGCCGCGAACGCGCCGAGCATCAGCGCGTGGCGGAGGGTCTGCCCGCGCGCCGCGCCGATGTCGTGCTCGATCACGTAGGCACCCATCAGATCCCCGCGCCGCCACCTCGGTCCTTCCGGTTGGAGCCGGTTGTGGCAATCGACGCAACTGTCGTCCGAGGCGAGCGTCGGAAACACCGTGCGGAGCACGGTTTCCTCGCCCAGCGGGAACTCGCACGAATAGCGTTCGACGGGTCCGTCGGCGGCCATCCGCGCGAGCCGCTCGGCCAGCGCGGCATCCGTCGGCGGCGTGGCGATCGCCCGCCCGGCGAGACCGATCATCGCGGCGAACGGCCGCCCCGCGCGCCGATCACCCGCGCTGAAGCGTCGTCCGGCCGCCGCCCTGAAGGAAGCCGGCACGGCCATCCTGCCGTGATCGGCATCGGCCGTCAGCGCCGCGTAGGTCGCCACGTAGCTGTTGGTCAGCTCGAGCAGGGTCTCGGCGTCGCCGAGGACATCGTCGAGGTGCTCCTCGCACTTGATGCGGTACGCCGCACCGCCGACCGAGAGACCGACGACGAGAGCGGTTACGACGAGCAGCACCGCGGTGCGATCGACTCGCCTTCTCGGTAGTGCGTTCACGTGCGTGGAGTCTCCTGGATGTCTGCTCGGGCGGAGCTGCCGCGCAGGGTGCGCCATCGTCCGTTCGGCGCTCAGGCCGCGCGATCGAACGGTGCGTCGTTCGCGTGGATCGCCTCGACCGTCGCCTTGAGCTCGGCCGCCGCCACCGGTTTCGAGTAGAAGTAGCCCTGGATGGTGTCGCCGCCCATGCGCATGATGGCGTCGCGCTGCGCCGGCGTCTCGACGCCCTCGGAGACGGTCTCGAGACCGAGCCCCGCGGCCAGGCGCAGGATCGAGTTGACCAGCGAGCGTTCGTCCGTCGCCTCGGCGTGCAGGCGCTTGACGAAGGAGCGATCGACCTTCAGCACGTCGAGCGGCAGATCCTGCAGGTAGCTCAGCGACGAGTAGCCGGTGCCGAAGTCGTCGACGGCGATGCGCACGCCCGCGCCGCGCAGACGCTCGAGCCGTCGTACCACGGACGCGATGTCGGTCATGACGACGCTCTCGGTCACCTCGAGCTCGAGCCGGTCGGCGCGAGCGCCGTGGCGCTCGATCGCGTCGAGCACGACGTCGACGAAGGTGTCGCGCCGGAACTGGGAGGCGGCGACGTTGACGCTGATGCGCAGCGCCCCGAGCGCGGTCGCGTTCCACTCGGCGAGCTGGTGCAGCGCCTCGTCGATGACCCACGCGCCGATGTCGTCGATCAGCCCCGTCGCCTCGGCCATCGGGATGAACTCCGCCGGCGGCACGAGTCCGCGCTCGGGATGCTGCCAGCGGATGAGCGCCTCGACACCGTGGACGCGGCCGTCGCCGCAGCGTACCTGGGGCTGGTAGGCGAGCGTGAACTCGCCGTGGTCGAGAGCGTCCCGAAGCTCCGTCTCGAGGTGAGCGCGACGCAGCGCCTCGTTCTCGAGCTCGGGCGTGTAGCGGACGACCCCGCCCTCGCCGTCGCCGTGCTTGGCGTGGTACATGGCCATGTCGGCCCGGCGCAGCAGCTCGTCGGCGCAGGTGCCGTCGTCGGGGTAGCGGCTGAGGCCGATGCTCGTGCCGACCCTCACCAGCTTGCCGTCGAGCTCGAACCCCGTCGACAGCGAGTCGGAGAGCCCGCGGGCGACGTCCGTTCCGCGGGCGCCGTCGGGGCTGTCCTCGAGCACGACCGCGAACTCGTCGCCCCCCATGCGCGCGAGCGAGCCGAGCTCCCCGAGACTCTCGTTGAAGCGTTCCGCGACGAGGATCAGCAACCGGTCTCCCATCGCGTGACCGAGCGTGTCGTTGACGGCCTTGAAGCCGTCGAGATCGAGAAACAGCACGGTGATCGGATCGGTGCCGGACCGCGCGGCGTCGAGCGCCTCGATCAGCTCGATCTCGAAGCGGAAGCGGTTCGGCAGGGCGGTCAGGCTGTCGTGATAGGCCTGGTGGTGCAGGGCGCTCGAGAGCTGGCTTCGCTCGAGCGCCGTCGAGAGCTGATCGGTCACCGCCCGGAACAGCGCGATCGTCTCCCCGTCGAGGTCGGCGCGGGCACGATCGCGCGACACGAGCAGCGCACCGACCGCCCGACCACGCTCGAGGATCGGCATGGCGCAGGCCGAGCCGATGTCGAGCCGGGTCTTGGCCACGTGCACGCGCGCGGACTCGCGCGGATCGTCGCGACCGCTCGGCGCCTCGGCCACCCGCGCGTGATCGACGCACCACTGGGCGAGCGACTCGCGGACCATCTCGGGCGGCAGCGTGCGCTCGCGTCGCACGTCCCCGCCGGTGCGGCCCCAGGCGCCCTGCGGCACGAGCCGCCCGTCGGCGTCGACCAGGTAGCAGCTGGCCCGGGAGATGTCCATCGCCGAGAGCAGCAGGCGGCAGATCGCGTCGCTCGCCTCGGTCGTGTCGTGGACCGTGGCGAGCAGCCGGCTCACCTCGGCGAGCGCGCGCGTGCGCTTGAGCGCGACGGCGCTCGCCTCGACCAGCTGCGTGTTGGCCAGCGCGATCGTCGCCAGACCGGAGATGCGTTCGAGCAGCGGGACGTCACCGCGGAGATCCGGCTCGTCCCGGCCCGAGCAGACGCAGATCGCGCCGGCGAGCTCGCCGTCGATGCCGATCGGCAGCACGCACACCTGCATCGGCTCGCCCCATCGATGGGTGGAGTCAGCCGCATCGGCGTCGTCGACGAACACCGTCCCGTGCTGCCGCCACGCGCGTCCGGCGAGACCTTCGTCGAGGCGGCGTCTCGCGCCGAACAACGCGGCGCGGCGAGCGCCGGCGGCGACGACGCACTCGAGGTGATCACCGGACTCGTGGCGCATCAGCATGAAGGCGCCGGTGGCGACGGTGCGCTCGATCAGCGTGTCGGCGATCCGGCGCAGCAGCGTGACGCTGTCGCGGCAGCTCATCATCGAGGCCATGACGGTATCGAGCGTCGTGATCTCGCCGTCGCGCGCGTCGAGCACGTCGAGGTTCGTCCGGAAGCGCGCCCGGAGGTCCTGCACCGCGGTCACGTCCCGCGATTGCACGAGCAGGCCGACGATTCGGCCCTCGGCATCGCGAAGCGGCGTGCGCTGCGTCTGCGCCTGATGCGCCCGGCCGGCCGCGTACTCGACGTCGGACTCGCTCGTGCTGGTCGTCGTGCCCGCGGCGATCGCCGCGTCGTCGAGCGCCCAGAAGCCCGGCCAGCCGGACTCCGGGTCGCCGAGCACCATGCGCTCGCGCATGCCGATCTCGAGATCGTTCCGGCCGATCATGTCCGCGGGCGTCAGACCGAGCGAGGCGGCGAAGGACTCGGTGACGTGCACGAAGCGGTGCTCGAGGTCCTATACGATGAAGGTCGTCGTCTGGGCCGAGCCGATCTGCTCGAGCAGCCTGTGAACTCCGATGTCCTTCAACATGACGCCTCTCGTCGGCGGACCGTGGTGTCCGATCCACCCGGACCGTAGCGGCGCGAAGGCCGAACCCTTGGGCCCGGAACGACGAGGACCGGCGTCCGCGCCGGCAGAACGTGAACCGGTTCGAATCGCCGCGGCCCGAAGGACAGGAAGTCCGCAGGTCGCGTCGAGGAATAGATCGCGTGAGCGGTGCAGACCGTTCCGTTGACGTTCGAATGATCTCATCGATCGCATCGCGATCGATCACTGGACTCATGTTCCCCGTCAAGACCGGAACACTGCATGGCAAGCCTGACCATTCGCGATCTGGACGACGAGGTGAAGCTCGCCCTGCGTGTGCGGGCTGCTCGCAACGGGCGGTCGACGGAAGACTAGGCGCGAACCGTACCCGAGCCGAACTGTCTCTCGGGGTGCGCCTGCTTCCCGAGGGGAGACGGCGTCGCGCGATACACCGGACTTCGATCTCTGCGGCATCTCGCCGCAGAACCCCTGGCATGTCGAGGGGGCTGCCTGAGCCCTCGGGTTCGGAGGGGGAACCCCGGCGTCGCGATCGTGATGAAAGGGGATCACACTCGTCGCGGCGCGTACGCCTCGCCGCCTTCCACCCGCACTCGTGACCTGCAGGAGACACTTCCATGCACCGCCTCTCGCGAACCCGTCGTACCTTTCTCGCCGCCGGCGCCGTCACCGCCGGGGCCGCGCTGACCGGCAAGCCGGGCGCGCTGCTGGGTATAGGAACGATAAAGGGATTGTGTCCCTGACCCGGGGCGCGGTCGTGGCGGGGTATCGCGGCATCGAGCACGCGACGGAGCGGCTGGGAGCACGCCGTGTGTGCCAGGAAGGCGATGCGCACA